>ENA-UOOK01000850-UOOK01000850.1-fermentation-metagenome-genome-assembly--contig:-NODE-850-length-41024-cov-4.843589_pt1 | contig 41024 bp, 31 predicted proteins | sample MGYA00245777_ERZ724023 | MGnify/ENA primary metagenome ERZ724023 (study PRJEB28704, sample SAMN03018312) | fermentation metagenome | biome: anthropogenic terrestrial biome; feature: soil; material...
AACGAACTGAAAAACGATCCCGGCATACATAATCCTGAACCCCGTATATCGAAACATTGAAACATCGAAACGTTGAAACGTTGAAAAAACGAACCCCCGAAACCCTAAAATATAAAAACGTTCAACCTTTTAAACATGCAACAACTCATCTCGCTTTTTACTGATTATACCGGAAAAGGTAATCCCGATTTGGAGGCAATGCCCTCGTCGGGCTCCAACCGAAAATACTTTCGGCTTCAGCGCGACGGCATCTCCCTTATCGGTGTACACGGGGAGTCGCGCGATGAGAACAGGGCCTTTATCCGTTTGGCAAAGCATTTCGGGGAACAACAGCTGAATGTTCCGCAAGTACTTGCCGTATCGGGAGACGAGATGTATTACCTGCAGGAGGATCTGGGAAATACCCATTTATTCGATGCCATCAAGGGTGGCAGGCTGACCGGCGTGTTCAGTCACGACGAAAAAGAGCTGCTGCACAAGACCATCTCCCTGCTGCCCGATATTCAATATGCCGGAGCCCGTAATCTCGATTTCAGTGTCTGCTACCCGTTGCCTGAGTTTAATCGACGCTCTGTGATGTGGGATCTGAATTACTTCAAGTATAGCTTTCTCAAGACCACCGGCATGGATTTTAGGGAAGACCTGCTCGAAAACGATTTTGAGAAGCTGGCAGAGATCCTGCTGAAAGACGGTTCCCATACGTTCATGTATCGCGACTTTCAGTCTCGGAACGTGATGCTGTTGAAGAATGTCCCCTACTTCATCGACTTCCAGGGGGGACGAAAAGGGCCGGTTTATTACGATGTGGCATCGTTCCTATGGCAGGCGAAAGCCAACTTCCCGGCAGAATTGCGCGACGAACTGATCGTGACCTACATTGCCGCGCTGCGGAAATACCGCCCCGTGGAGGAGGGTGACTTTCTCAGACAACTGCGTCAGTTTATCCTCTTTCGCACTTTGCAGGTGCTTGGAGCATACGGCTTCAGGGGATATTTTGAGAAAAAACCGCATTTCATCCAGAGCGTACCCTTTGCTCTGGACAACCTGCGTGAACTGCTGAAGGAGGGGTTTGATGAATATCCCTATATGTGCAATTTATTGAAGAAGATGACCGACCTCAAACAATTTGCCGATTCGCGCAAACGGGGGTTGGAGGTGCGGGTTTACAGCTTTGCCTACAAGAAAGGCATTCCGGACGATGCCTCGGGCAACGGAGGCGGCTATGTGTTTGACTGTCGTGCCATCAATAATCCGGGAAAATATGAACGGTACAACAACGTGACCGGACTGGATGAACCGGTAATAAAGTTTCTTGAGGACGACGGGGAAATAGTGACCTTCCTGAATGCCATCTATCCTCTGGTCGATCAGCATGTGAAGCGTTACATGGAACGCAACTTCACCAACCTGATGATCTCTTTCGGATGCACCGGCGGCCAGCACAGGTCGGTTTATGCCGCCCAGCATGTGGCGGAACATATCTCAAAAAAATTCGGGGTAAAAGTATCGCTGATTCACCGGGAACAAAACCTGGAACAGGAATTCAGAAAACAATGAAAGCAATGATCTTCGCCGCGGGACTCGGCACACGACTAAAGCCTCTGACCGATTCCCTCCCCAAAGCGCTGGTATCGGTGGGGGAAAAACCCTTGCTGCAGCACATCATAGAAAAGCTCAAACAGTCGGGGTTCGATGAGATCATCATCAACATCCATCACTTTGGCCAGCAAATCATCGATTTTGTGGAAGAAAACAATCGTTTTGATATCCGGATTGAATTTTCAGACGAACGGGAGAAGCTGCTCGACACGGGTGGAGGTATCAAAAAAGCATCCTGGTTCTTCGACGACAATAAACCGTTCCTGGTACACAACGTGGACATCCTGTCCAATGTTGATCTCCACAGGCTCGTGATCTATCACCGTGAAGCCGGATCAGAAGCCACCCTGGTATGTAGTAAGCGTCAGACGTCACGTTACCTCCTCTTCGATGAATCTGACCATTTGAGAGGATGGATCAACGAAAGCACCGGAGAAATAAAATCACCTTTCCCGAATTTCAATCCGTCAGACTGCCAAAAGTTTGCCTTCTCCGGAATTCATATTCTTCAGCCTTCAATTTTCCGTTATATGCAAAATTTTCCGGACAAATTTTCCATTATTGATTTCTATCTTTCGATTTGTAAAAAAGAAAAAGTGAATACCTACCTTCCGGCAAACCTGAAGATGATAGACGTGGGAAAATGGAATTCCCTCGAAGAAGCTGAAAGCTTATTGCTATAATCATTTTGTTACGATGTACTTCCTCTATGTTTTCAGTTTTATCACTCTCTTTTAAAACTATACACATAATACTCATTCAAATATCCCCCCTATTAACCTAATTTTATTATTAATATAGACAACAACAAGGCTGGAAAATGTTAAATACTTGTCATATAATAAATATTTTTACTTTTTATTTGCTTATTAAAATATTTAATGTTTAATTTGCGGATATATAAATAAATTATTTAATCCTATAAAAAATCAAAACTTGTCAAAATAAAAAAAATGATTAATTTTAATAGTTTATCAATGCAATATAGAACCGAATTGCTTGAAAATGTAATTCCTTTCTGGCTTACACACTCTCAGGATAAAGAGTTCGGGGGCTATTTCACCTGTCTCGACCGGCAGGGAAACATCTATGACACAGATAAGTTTGTATGGCTACAGGGACGCCAGGTTTGGATGTTCTCTATGTTGTATAATAAGGTGGAAAAAAGGCAAGAGTGGCTCGATTGCGCCATTCAGGGTGGAGAGTTCCTGAAAAAACAGGGACACGACGGTAATATGAACTGGTATTTCTCTCTAACCCGCGAAGGAAAACCTATCATTGAACCCTACAACATTTTCTCTTACACCTTTGCAACAATGGCTTTCGGACAACTGAGTAAAGCCACAGGAAACTCTGCCTATGCAGAGATTGCAAAAAAAACATTCGATATCATACTTTCGAAAAGAAACAACCCGAAAGGAAAATGGAACAAAGCATATCCGGGAACGAGAAACCTGAAATCATTCTCCCTGCCCATGATCCTCTGCAATCTGTCACTCGAAATCGAACACCTGCTCGATAAAGAATTTCTGGAGCAGATTATGGAAGAGTGTATCCACGAGGTGATGGAGATCTTTTTACGCCCCGAGTTAGACGGGCTGATCGTGGAGAACATAAATGAAGATGGTTCCCTCTCAGACACCTTCGACGGTAGGCTTATGAATCCCGGACATGCCATCGAGGCAATGTGGTTCATCATGGATCTGGGCTTAAGACTCAATCGTCCTGCATTGATCGAAAAAGCGGTAGAGACAACGCTGAAAATGGTAGAATACGGCTGGGACAGGGAGTATGGCGGCATCTACTATTTTCTGGACCGGAAAGGTTTTCCTCCTCAACAATTGGAATGGGATCAGAAACTATGGTGGGTACATATTGAGGCACTGATTTCCCTGCTGAAAGGCTGTCAGCTGACAGGTTCACAAGAATGTCTCTCCTGGTTTGAGAAAATTCATGACTACACATGGAGCCATTTTAAAGATCCTGAATACCCAGAATGGTGGGGTTATCTCAACCGCAGGGGAGAGGTACTGCTCGATCTGAAAGGTGGCAAATGGAAAGGTTGTTTTCATGTTCCGAGGGGTTTGTTTCAGTGCTGGACCATTTTAGATAAAATAAATCAAATTGAAAATAGAACAACAATTGAGGAAAATATAACAGTACAATAATCTAAAGAGTAGCTTAAATAATGACCTAAATGAATGAAAAATGAAAAGAAAAATCTTTAGTCTATGGAAAGGATCTCTATTCATCGTATCAATATGGATGATTTCCTTGTCAATGCTTGCACAAAATTTAACCGTTAATGGAATAGTAAATGACACTAATGGAACACCCTTAATTGGTGTAACTATTCAATTACAAGGTGAAAACACAGGTACAATTACGAATATCGATGGCAATTTCACTCTTATGAATGTTCCTCCAAATGCGATTTTGGAAGTTACATATGTTGGAATGAATCCACAAAGCATACAACTAGCAGGGAGGTCATTTCTTCGTATCATCATGGAAGAGGATACTGAACTATTGGAAGAAGTGGTTGTCGTTGGATATGGCACACAAAAAAAGATTCATATGACTGGTGCTGTATCACAAGTTGCAGGAGAGCTTCTAAAAAAGGCTCCTACTGGAAATATTTCGGCTATCATGCAAGGACGTATACCAGGATTAATTTCAAAACAGCAGAGTGGACAGCCCGGAAATGATGGTGCTAACTTATACATCCGAGGGGTTGGTTCTGGAAGTATTCTTTATGTTATTGATGGGGTTCAAAGCGATTTTTTCCCAAACCTTGTAGCTGATGAGATTGAGTCAATCACAATCTTAAAAGATGCCGCAAGTCAAGCGGTATTTGGTTTGAGAGGATCAGGGGGAGTAGTTGTAGTCACAACAAAAAGAGGGGATGCTGATAAACCGACAATTAATTTCAGTTCATCTCTTTCCTTGTCTCAGAATGCAAATTTCCCTAAATTCCTAAATGGATTGGAATATATGACTTGGTATAATAAGGCACAAGAGTTAGATGGAGTACCGGAAGTGAGCTGGAGATTCTCAACTGAGGAGATAGAAAAAGTAAAAAGTGGAGATCCGGATGATGTGTATGGCAATACAGATTGGTTTGATTTGCTATTCAACAATACAGCACCATCTACCAGTAACACTTTAAGTATATCTGGTAAGAGTAATAAAATAAACTATTACGGAATGTTTGATGCATATAATCAACAAGGGATTATAGATCGAACATCTTATGACAGGTATTCGGCTCGCCTAAATCTTGACATGAATGTAACAGATGATTTTAAAGCATCCATGTCTTTAACAGCCAGGCGTAATGAAGCAAAAGAACCCGGATTATCTGCATCAGGTAGTGGTTATGCTGCAATTCTCCCACAAGCAATGTTGACATACCCTTTCCTAAAGCCATACAACACGGATGGAGAACCAATTGCGAGCTATAACACTGAAGGAAATGGTGACAATCACCCACTTGCCGCAAGAGATCTTTCAGGTCAAAAAATAACAAGGGGAAACACCTTGGATGCTCAATCTAGGATTGATTATAGTGTTCCATTTATTCCCGGTTTAAAAATCTCACTTGATGGTGCATATAAAAAATCCGACAACATGATCAAGATTGAAGGATTACCTTATTACGTACAAGTATATAATCAACAAGCCAAAACTTGGAATAAGCAATATTCACGTGCCAGAAGTTCAGGGATTGCGAGTGTTCAGCAATGGTTTACCGAAAGAGAAATATTTAATGTGCGTCCAGAAATACACTACAATAAGAAGATTCAAAAACATGAACTCTCTTCTCTCTTTTTCTATGAATACAGAAGAATACAAGATACCAGCATGTCAGTGGGTAAGCGAGGTTATCCGGTAGAAGATATCATGGATATCAATTTTGGTGAGGAAATACAAGAAGACCTCATTGGAGGTGGACATGCACTAGCCAGAGAAGCTGGTTATGGTGTACGAATCAATTACGCATATGCAGACAAATATTTAGCTGAATTTGTAGGAAGATACGATGCCTCAGTTTATTTACCAAGTGAAACGAGGTGGGGCTTTTTCCCAGGTGTATCATTGGGATGGAGAATCTCAGAAGAGTCGTTCTTTAAAGACCGTTTTAATTCCTTTGTTGACAACCTTAAAATCAGAACTTCATATGGCAGACTTGGTAATGATGCAGGAATGGGTTATACCTATTTTTCAACCGCCCATCTTAGCCAGAATAATGAAGTTATGATTGGTAATATGCTACAAAAATATTTGAATGTAGGAGGGGTGCCCAACTATGGACTCAGGTGGCCTGTAAAGGATGATTGGAATCTCGGATTTGAAACAATGCTCTGGAAAGGGCTATTGGGTATTGAATTTGATATTTTTTACTCTCTGTGGAGCCACCAATACAGCTCTGTGGCCGATTTTCCACCATCAATGGGAGGATTCTATCCAAGCAGAATTAACTTCGGAAAGACTGAAAATAGAGGGCTTGAGTTAATGTTGTCCCACAAACATAAAATTGGAGATTTCAATTATAATGTAAGAAGCAATCTAACGTGGGCAAGAAACAAAGTGCTAAAACTATCACAAGACCCGTACAAGACAAAATATACCTCATCAATAGGAAAGCCCACAGGGCAAATTTGGGGTTTCATTGCGGAAGGATTGTTTCAATCACAAGAAGAGTTGGATGAAAGTGCTGTTTTTGGTCCCACCAAAGTTGGTGACATCAAATTGAAAGATATCAACGGAGATGGACGAATTACATTCGAACAAGATCAGGTACCAATTGGTCGAAGTAGCATTCCGGAAATGATTTTTGGCATTGACCTCGGTGGGCAATACAAGAACTTTGATTTTAACATGTTCCTCCAGGGTGCATCTCTTTTTGATGTAGAAGTAGCCGGGTTGTACACAGATAGAGGATTCAAAGATCATACATTCTACACTAGACCATTCTTTGCCGGTGGGAACTCCCCAAGAGAGTTAATTGAGAATTCATGGACACCCGAGAATCCTAATGCAAAGTATCCCCGATTAGGAATTGAGCTTAGATCCAATGGTTCCGCACACTCTTCCCTTTATGTGCAGGATGGCACTTATCTACGATTGAAATCAGCTCAAATTGGCTATAACATTCCCAAAAACATAGTCAACAACATGGGTGCTCAGAATCTAAGATTCTACATATCTGGTACCAATCTATTCACCTTGTCAGGTCTGGATTTCGGATTGGATCCTGAAATGCCGAGCGTGAACCAGGGATATTATCCCCCGCAGAGAATCTATGAATTCGGACTAAATCTAACATTTTAATGATATGAAAAAAGATAGTATAAAAATACTCACTGGAACGATATTGGGATTTATCGTATTATATCTATCCAGTTGTTCTATGGAGCCTGAGTTGACAGATCAATATACTTCTGAGACTCCATGGAGAAATGAAAAGAACCTGGAATTGTATTTAAATTCTTTTTACGGACTCCTGGGAACTACATCCTACTATACCCCCAATGTCTCTGACGACGGGTACAGCGATGTAATCAAATTCAATCAGGAGATCGACGGACATAACCTGTTTGTATTCAATACGAATCCTGTAACACCTTCAAACAATCCTTTGGACAACTGGTCATGGGGGCACAATTGGGTCATTGCATGTAATCGGTTTATTGATGGACTTCACACGCATGGAGGGCATTTTCCGGAAGAGGTACAACTGAGAGCAGAAGCGGAAGCCCGTTTTTTCCGTGCTCATGTATATTTTATGATGGCTCGACGATTTGGTGGAAGAGTTGTCATCCATAGAGATCTGCCAGACATGAACATCAAAGATCGAAAACTTTCGGAATCTGATGAGTGCTGGGATTTTATTGCGGAAGATCTTGACTTTGCAGCAGAACATTTGCCTCTTACTGCCGCGAAAGGCAAATTGGTTAAAGGAGGTGCATACGGTCTTAAAGCAAGAGCAATGCTCTATGCCAAACGTTGGAAAACTGCTTCAGATGCAGCAAAAAAGGTCATAGATCTAAATTTGTATGAGCTATACCCCAACTATGGCGATCTATTTAAGATGGAACGGGGAAAGAATGATGCCAACAACAAGGAAAGCATCCTGGAGGTAGGTTATAGTGCACCGGATTTTGGCTATAGTTTCGACTATTTTTATTCACCTAAAGGTGATGGTGGATATGCTGAAGTTGCACCGACTGAAAATCTGGTAATGAATTATCTGATTAAGGATGAAAGCGGAGAATTTGTTGAATTCGACTGGAATAACCCTGCACATGCGGCTGATCCATACAAAAACAGAGAACCCCGTTTTTACCAAACAGTTTTGTACAATGGTGCTGAATGGAAAGATCGTGTTATTGAGACCTTCGAAGGTGGCAGAGATGCAATGACACAAGGTGCCGGAGGAACAACAACCGGTTATTATCTAAGAAAATTATTTGATGAGAGTCAAAGAGGAGGCTTTGATAGATCGGGCTTGACACTTTATTATTTACGTTATGCCGAAGTTTTGTTAATATATGCTGAAGCGATGGCTGAACAAAATGATCTTGAAACAGCATTTTCTTATCTGAATGAAGTAAGAGTGAGAGGCGGATTGAAATCGCTACCTGTTGGTTCAAAAAATGACTTCCAAAGGGAATTAAGACGTGAGCGAATGATCGAATTAGCTTTTGAGGGGCATCGTTTTTGGGATCTCCGTCGCTGGGGAATTGCAAAAAGTGTATTGAATGGAGTATCCATGAAAGGTGTAAAAACCACTAAAAATCAGGATGGATCTTTTTCATACGAACTCGTTGATTGCGAAAGGAAAAAACGCGTCTACCTGGATAGATATGACACTTTCCCAATCCCTACGTCAGAATTGCAAAAGAACCAATTAGCAGAGCAAACTGATATTTGGAAATAACTTCTTTAATAACAGAACTTATGAAAGAGATATTAATAAAAACATTTTCTATAGTTGCCGTCATGGCCATCATGTTAACTGCATGTGCACCGGAAGAAGAATCGGTTATTGCAAATCAGAAAGATGGCTTAATGAATGTGATGATTAAAATTCCGGGAGAGGACCAGATATATATGGCTACCAAAGCAGGTCCTTATGAAGATGGAGAAACAATTGTTGTCAAGATACCTACTCTTGAAGAAGACCCACTCAATGTTACGGCTTTAAAACCGACTGTTAGTGTAGAAAACAATTGTTTCGTAACACCCGCATTGCCCAATATGGTGGATTTCACAGAACCTTATGAAATCAAAGTAGTCAATGCTTTTGGAGAGGTGAAAACAAACTACATAGAGGTAGTTCCTACTCCCATGCGAACAGTTTTCAAATCATTGTGGTTTAAAAGCTCACAAGATCTGGGAATAGTGAACTCAAACATCTCCGGTATGACTGTTACTAAAGATTACCTTATTGTTCGAAATGGTGATGAAGGTATCCGGCTCTTCAACAGGAATGATGGTAGTTATGTAAAAACACTTACTGCTCCCTACCCTAGTCTTAACATGAGTGTCAAGACAGACGCAGGCGGCAATGTAATTGTTAATAGGTATAATATGTGGGGGGCTGGCTTCAGGGTATTCCTCTACAAAGATGTAAAGAACCTGCCTGATGGCGCAGTAGGAGAAGAGATCCTCGAATATACTCCTTCTGGAATCTTAGTAGGCACGAAGATGTCAGTAACTGGTGATTTGACCTCTGGCAAAGCATACATTTACGCCACTGCTGAAAATGATAAAAACATTTACTATTGGGAATTTATTGATGGAGTCGTTCAATCGAAAACACCTACGATAATCAGTTATGACAATGCTGGATCAAATTGGACCCTTGCATTGGCAAAGAGAAAAAGTATTGCAGATGATTCAGATCTCTATGTATCTTATATGCATTATGATGGAAGTGACAGCGGCACACAAGCCAAAGGAAGTCGATTCGAGATTTTAAGTGCAAATAATCAAAGTCCTATACAAATGGAGAGAAGCAATCATGAGTATAAGATTCTTGGATTTGAAACATTTGAAATCAACAATGAAGAATTTCTGGTACTGACTACCCAGGCATTCTGGGCATGGGATGGTACATACACTCGCATATTTGATATTACGAATAGGGAGATGATTGAACTGAAATCAGGAGATGTAGGCTATGAAAATTTCTTTTTAATGGGCTCAGACATCTATGGAGGCGTAAACTACAATAGGTGGGGTGATGTCTCTGTATTTGTTGACAATTTCAATGCTTACATTTATGTATCTGTTGCTGCTAGTGAACCTGAAAGGGCCGGAGTATTTGCCTATAGAATGATCTACACACCACAGTAATCAAAATTAGTTGTAGTTATGCCGATTCACTTCGGCATAACTACACTTTATTTTTAAAGCAAAGATTGTCACTATAATGAAAAATATAAAACAGATATTTATTAGTTGTTTAACATTATCAATTTTACTATTTTCATGTTCTGAAAAAATTGAGCCACCCATAAACAATGAGGATCCAGATGAAACACCTATTTATCAGGAAAATGCAGAAAACCTCAAAAAAGTGAAGGGCAACTCCATTCAGATTGATCCAATTGTATTTTACTCCTTGAACATTTCTCCCGAGGAGCTGATAAACGACTTGAGAAAGGCTAATATTACCTCGGTACATTTCTTTCTGGTAACTGACTGGGATGGTAGCAAGGATGACGAACTATTGAAACCTGAGTATCTCAAAGCTCTTAAAGAGAATAATATTGCAATTTGGGCTATGTTTATCGGCAATGGAATGTATGGCGGCCAAAGTTTACCAGATGAATGGGAGATGGAATTATTAAAACCCTACCCCGATTCATCAGCTCGTTTTTTCTCGTTCCACAATGACAACTATGTAACATGGCAGGCTGAAAGGGTGAAAAGAGCATTAAAAAACTATGATTTTGCTGGAATAGGTTTTGCCGAGACCTATTTTCCTGAATGGAGGACAATTTACTCCAATGGCTTTTACGGAGATGTGAGTCTTTATGCCAGACAAAAGTTCACAAAAGAATATCTTAAACTTGATCGCTCTGCACTTTCATTTGATGCTATCAGGAATGATCTAACCATGTATCGCAAATGGCAGGATTTCAGAGTTGAGGCAATCTTGAATTTCAATCATAAAATCAAGAACGCCGTTCGGCAAGCAAGTCCTAAAGCCATATTCGCATCTTGGGGCATCGCATTGAGAAACGAATCACTGGGCGAAATAAGAGAACATTTTGGATTGGATATGGTAAGAATAGCAAAAGAAGTGGCCCCGGATATATTCTTTATACAAACATCATCACAGGATTGGCTTGATCCTGCTCTTAAGTCAAATTATTTGAACCAATATGAATATGCAAGAAAAGCCATCCAAAGCGCCAATCCCAATGTCAAAATGGCAATTCAGGCAGATATTGCTTCTCTCTCATACCATAATCCGGGTGTTGGTGTAAGAGTACCAGATTGGTGGATTGGGTTTATGGAATATTCTACTGAAATGGGCTATTACACAAATACTTCATATGAATATGCATTTTGCAAAAAACAAGATCTTTGGATTAATTGAAAATAAAAAAGGAACATGAAATCATATACTTTCATACTATACCTCTTTTTCATAGCGTTCATCTCGTGTGGAAAAGCGACCACTGATACATACAAGACAATTACAGAAGCGGAATTAGAAAATAAGATAAAGGGTGCATGGGCAGGCAAGATGATCGGCGTCATGCAAGGTATTGGCATGGAGTTTCATGCTGTTGGAGAAACATTCCTGGACTCTATCCCCTGGACACCTCAGATGATTGAAGGCGCTCTTGGGGAAGATGATATTTATGGCCAATTGAGCTTTATGGCATCAATGGAGCAGAATGAGGGTTTAAAAACCCCCGTTGCCAAACTTGCGGAAGAGTTTACCCTTGCTCAATTCAATCTTTGTCACGCTAACCTGCAAGCGAGGAAAAACTTTCTGGATGGAATCATGCCACCCCAATCGGGATCTCCAGAATATAACATGCATGCAAATGACATCGACTTCCAAATTGAATCTGATTTTATTGGATTTATCAATCCCGGGATGCCTTACTCCTCTGCCTTGATGGCTGACAGTATTGGACGAATTATGGCATATGGAGATGGGCTCTATGGGGGAATGTTTGTTTCCGGAATGCATGCATTGGCTTTCTTCGAAACGGATGCGAAAGTTGTTGTGGAGAAAGCATTGAAATTAATTCCGGCTGAAAGTGAATATGCCATGGCTATTCAAACCGTGATTGATGGTTACCATGAGAGCCCCGATAATTGGGAGAAAACATGGTTGACAATCCAAGAAAAATGGGGAGAGGCTGATGTTTGTGTTCCTTATCAACCGTTCAATATTGATGCCACCATAAACGGAGCATATATTGCAATGGGCCTACTGTATGGAGAGAACGATATGGGCAAAACCATTGAAATTGCGATCCGTTGTGGTCAGGATACCGACTGCAACGCAGCCAACGCAGCAGCAGTACTGGGCATTATGCAAGGATATGATTCGATTGAAGATAACTTTAAATCGCATATTCCCAAAATGGCAGATAAGTTGTTTTTACATACTTCCTACTCGTTTAACAAGGTCGTTTCGCAAACATTGAGTTATGCAGTAGAGAATATCCTAAACAATGGTGGAAGCCTCAACAATGATGCGTATCGTGTAAAGCTTCAGGATGCCGTGTTTAGTGGAACTCTGGAACAGTCATTCCCCAATAAGGTGTTGAGTGAGATGGTACAAATGACTAGCCACGACAGGTATACAATTACAGGCGAATGGGAAGATTTCATATATGGCGGTGGAGACGAGGACCTCTATAAGGTGTCTACAAAACCGGGTGACGTTTTTGAGATCGATTTCCATGGTACGGGGATTTCCTTGATGGGAAGCTATAATGTTGATGGTGGAAATGCAATGGCTTATATCAATGGAAAACCATTGAGAGAGTTCAATTGCTATCATCCCAGGGAAGCCGGGAAATGGGCAGCTAACAGGCAACACATTATTCATGTCATGAACCTGGAAGAAGGTAACCACACCTTAAGAATTGAGGTTTTGAATGAAAAACATCCTGAATCTACTGGACATAAAATTTATATCGAAAGAGCAGTAATTTTTTCTAACAGATAGCTATTAACAGGATAAAACAGTTCGTTTGTGATATATAGAAACAAAATTGCATATGCTCTATTATTGCTCATCTTACCTTTTATATGTTGTTCAAACAAAGATGACATCGCACCAAGCGATGACAAAAAGCATGATGATTACAAAGATACAGTCTATTTGGAAAACCGGGAGAACCTGCAAAGAGTAAAAGGGAATTCAATTCAGATTGATCCCCTGGTTTTATATTCCCTTGAAATCACTCCTCAGGAGTTGGTTTCAGACTTGAAGAAGGCAAATATCACTTCGGTGCACTACATTGTTGTAAACAAGTGGGACGGGAGTAAAGATGACCAAATTTTCAAGCCTGAATTTCTGGAGGCACTCGAAGAGAATAACATTGCTATTTGGCTCATGCTACCGGGTAACTGCATGTACGACCAGCTTCCCGAAGAGTGGGAGATGGAGTTTGTAAAACCTTATGCTGAAGCTTCTCTTCGTTTCTATTCCTTTCATAACAACGAGTATGTAACGTGGCAGGAAGAACGTGTAAGAAGAGTCTTCGAGAATTATGATTTTGCTGGAATCGGTTTTGCAGAATCGTATTTCCCGGAATGGAGGACTCTCTATACAAATGGTCATTATGGTGATGTAAGTCTGACCGCGAGGAGGAAGTTTACCCGTGAATATTTGGATCTCGATAGATCCGCTTTATCCTTTGATGCAATCAGAAATAACACTGAATGGTACTATAAATGGCAGGATTTTAGGGTTGAGGCTATTACTGATTTCAACCGCAGAATGAAAAATGCTGTCAGGGATGCAAATCCAAAGGCGCTTTTCGCATCGTGGGGTATTGCCGTTGGAAGTGAGCCCTTGGCAGAGATCAGAGAATGGTATGGTCTGGATATGGTTGAAATAGCCAGGGAGGTAAAGCCAGATCTGTTTTTCATACAAACTTCTTATCAGGATTGGGGTAACCCGGCACTACCATATGATTATATTAAAAATTATGAGCATGTGAGAAAGGCAATCCAAGAGGCAAATCCAAATGTGAAACTGGCAGTGCAAGCAGATATTGCATCCCTCTCTTTCCACAACTCTGGTGTAGGGGTAAGGGTTCCGGACTGGTGGTTGGAATTTATGGAACTGTCTACTCGACTCGGATATTATACGAGCACCTCATACGAATATGCATTTTCCAAAAAGCAGGGATTATGGATAGAATGACACACCGATTAAAGATAAAAATCATGTACAAGAATAGACTCACACATACAATCCAGTTACTGCTTCTCATGTTCATTGTTGGATGCAACAATTCAACCAGTGAAAGTAGGAATGGGATACCTCCTGAAATCTCGATTGAAAGGCACGAATTACTGAATAAGATTAAGGGAGGATGGGCAGGAAAAACTATCGGATGTGTCTATGGAGGTCCTGTTGAGTTTCTTTTCAATGGAACAATGATTCAGGAGTACACTCCAATAACATGGAGCTATCGACATGTGGAGCATTATTATGATACGTTTCCCGGGCTTTTTGATGATATTTATGTCAATATCACATTTATGGAAGTGTTCGATCGATTGGGTTTGTCAGCTTCGGCAGATTCTTTCGCAATTGCCTTTGCCAACAAGTCTTATCCGCTATGGCATGCCAACCAGGCGGCCAAGTATAACATCCTACAAGGGATCATGCCTCCCGAATCGGGACATTGGCTTAACAATCCACATGCAGATGATATTGATTACCAGATAGAGTCTGATTTTGCAGGATTGATGTCTCCGGCAATGCCCAACACTGCATCAGACATATCCGACAAGATAGGTCATATCTTTAATTACGGTGATGGTTGGTATGGTGGTGTATTTACAGGAGCAATGTATTCTCTGGCTTTTATATACGACGATCCTGTGCAGATTGTTAAAGAGGCTCTGAAGACTATTCCTGAAAAAAGTGATTTTTATCAATGTGTCAGCACAGTTGTAGAATGTTTTGAACAGAATTCCACAGACTGGGAAAATGCATGGTTTGAGGTTGAAAAGAAATGGAGTGCTGTAGTGGGATGCCCTGACGGTGTTTTTGTTCCCTTGAATATTGATGCGAAAGTGAACAGCGCTTATGTGGCCATTGGCTTACTTTTTGGTGAGGGTGATTTCTTTCAGACAATGGATATTGCCACACGATGTGGACAAGATTCCGATTGTAACGCTGCAACAGCCGTGGGTGTCCTGGGAACGATGATTGGTTATGACAAGATTCCTCAAAAGTGGACTGCAGCATTGGAGAGTGTGGTTGAGAGGAATTTCGAGTATACTGAGACATCGCTGAATGAGCTTTATGCAATGGGACTACGCCATGCACTCCTGGTTATTGAAAGTGAAGGTGGGAAAGTGAATGAAAATTCTGTTACAATTCAGACCCAGGTTCCTCAGCCCGTTCGATACGAAAAATCTTTTGAAGGGCATTATCCAATTGCGATGTTGGAGGTGAATCACCTGCTGAAAGAGACTTTTGAATGTACTTTTGAGGGTATAGGCATTGTCTTTAGAGGTTATGTCACCAGCTCAGATCTCTCATACATGGCCGAGGTGGAAATGTATGTGGATGACCAATTGGTAGAAACTGCCATACTTCCAGCGGCGATGCCAGGTGCAGCTGATAAAAGAAGAACCGATCTGTTCTGGAGGTACCAATTACCAAATCGCACACATAAAGTCCAATTTAAATGGCTGAATCCTGACGACGAGGCAAACATCTACTTCGGTAAAGCCCTTATTTATTCAGACTCATATTCTTAAAACGAAATTCAAGGAAACAACATATACCGGACACGGTGATTAACTAAACTTAAAGTTCTAAACGCAATGAACATTCATTACTGTAAGAAAATCGCATTTATTCTTCTTGTTGTGATACTGCCCAATTTCAGTTTCGCACAAAAGAACAGGATAGGGCTCACACTTATTCCTCCTAGCCCGGTAACAAATAAGGTAGATATTGACATCAGGGCCGGAATCGTCAACTACGAATCCCAACCAAACGATTTTGAAGTCTACATATACCTGAACAAGGAAGACAAGGAGTCACTCCTTCACTATTCAAAACCTTATATAAAAGCAAACGCGGGACACAAGGTACAAGTTATCTTACCAACCTCCGACAAGGTCGGGATGAATAAGGTGATACTGAAAGTTAAATCGAATGGAGAGGTCTACAGTGAAACCAGGGGACTCGAGATTATTGAGTCTGAAACCCGTTCAACCCGCCAGATAGATGGAGCATGGGCCGGTATTTACCACTGGAGCGAAACAGAAGGCAAGCATTGGAATAAGGATATTGCAAAAATGACCGATGCCCAATGGCGGGAGCTGGTACGTTCGATGAACAGCATAGAAATGAATATGATCGTCATTCAAGAGGTATTCCGGAATGAAGAATATGTAGGCAAGCACTCCTTGACCGTCGATAATTATGAGGGAAAGGCTTTTTATCCCTCCAACCTGTATCCGGGCAGGATGCCTATAGCGGCGAATGATCCTATTGAGGCAATACTCTCTGAGGCAGACAAACATAACATGTCGGTCATGGTCGGCGTGGGAATGTTTGCCTGGTTTGATTTCACTCCTGAATCGCTCGAGTGGCATAAACGGGTAGCAAAGGAACTTTGGGATAAATATGGACATCATCCTTCTTTCTATGCATTCTATGTCTCTGAAGAGAGCGGGGGAAGCCTCGACAACTGGGAGACGACAGAAGAAGGCCAGATAATGCGCAAACGGCAAATTGTAGAGTTCTTCAGGGCTTTCAAGGAATATTGCAATACGCTGGCACCCGAGAAACCGATTATGCTCGCAACAAACAGCATGGGAATTCTACAAGGGAAAGATACATACCCGGCTCTTTTGCAAAATCTCGACATACTCTGTCCTTTCGGATTTGCCCGTATGCCCGAGGGTGACCTCTCAGGAAAAGAAGCGGCAACAATACTGCAGCAACTGTGTGATGATGCAGGTTCTCACCTTTGGTTCGATCTTGAAACTTTTCTGTTCAATCCCGATCAGTCGTTGTACCCAAGACCCATGGAGGAGATCATTCATGATTTGACACTTTTTGATAACTTTGAAAAAATATTATGCTACCAATATCCAGGGGTCTTCAGTGATCCCAATGCTTCAATAAGAGTTGGAGAAGAAAGAACAGTGAAGTTGTTCAAGGATTACAAGGCCTATCTGGATAAGCTAAAAAAGAAGAGAGCGAATAAAAATAGGAATTAAATTCAATACCAACAGGAAATCGATATGAATTACAACATCAACCGCATCGTTTTATCAATATTGGGCTTATGCCTTTTGAGTCTATCCATCATAGGTCAAACCAAACCGGTGAGAGGGACATGGATAAACCTCCCCTACCAGGATGTAAGGAATAAATATATGAATCCAGCCCATGTGGATTATTTATCTGCTGAATTCTGGGAGACAAAGATCAGCGAGTTATCTGAATTTGGCATTGAATATATCGTGATCATGGCCGTGGCCAACGATCGGGAATCGTTTTATCCTTCCGATTTTATGGAGCCAGCTTACATCAAGGGGAACAAAAGTCCCGTTGAAGCCATCATGGAGACGGCTGACAAACACAATATGAAAGTATTCATGAGTTCCGGATGGGCCGTAGATCAAGACGATGACATAAGAAAACCAGAGATTAAAGAAACGCAAGAAAAAATAATGGTAGAAACGGCAGCAAAGTTCAAACATCATAAATCATTCTTTGGCTGGTACCTCCCTGTTGAAGACTCTTTTGAACCGTACTTGCCGGATCATGCCGTAGAGGCTGTGAATAAATTAACTCACAAAGCAAAATCTTTAACGCCCGGGAAACAAGTCATGATTTCACCCTATGGGCTATGCTATGCCGATATCAACCACAAAAAATTTGCAGAACAGATAAAAAGACTTAAGGTTGATATCATCGCATATCAGGATGAGGTTGGGTGCGTAAGGGAGCCAATGCCCATGAAACGAATGAAAGAGAACTTCGCGAAACTTGGGGAAATACACAAGGAAACAAATATCCGGTTTTGGGCAAATGTTGAATCTTTTACGTGGGAGAAGAGAAACAATGATCGGGAATCGGCACTCATACCGGCAGCATTCCCTCGTTATCTGTCTCAAATTACAGGAGTAAGCCTTGCGGGAGCTGAAGAAGTGATTAGCTTCTCTGTATATGGCATTTTCGACAAGCCAGATTCCGAGATGCCTATCGGGCAACCCTGTTACTCGGCTAAAGCATACCAGGATTACATGGATTGGAATTCGGGAGTGGGCAGATGGAAATTACTGGAAGCGACCTTCAAGGGAGCTGTCACTCATCAAGGTGTCAACAGGAAAGTATCTTCAAGTAAATCTATCAGAGGAACAAAACAATTAACGGATAGCAAACTGGGAGAAGAAACAACTGAAGATAAGGAATGGGTTGACTTTGGCAACAAATCAATGGATATCGTCATTGACCTTGGAAAGGTGACCCAAATCAAGTCGCTCGCTGGACGTTTTCTCCATTACAACAAACAATCTGTTGCATTACCGTCAATGGTCCATTTCTATGTTTCGAGTGACAATAAAAATTTCGTAAAAATCAACTCCGTCGCGATGGAGGCATCCAAAAACGACAGATTCGATTGCTGGATAGATATCGCCTCAATTGAAAATATTGGAGTTTCTGGGAGATACGTTAAAGTTGAAGCTGATGCCAGAGAGAATTCCAACATATTTTGTGACGAAATTTTCATCAATCCAAACATGTAAAACATGAACAAGGTAATCTATCTTTACATTTCAATTTTCACAATACTTTTTTCCTCACTTGCTCGTTCCGGCTCAGATGAATTTCGTGAAAGCAACAAACTGCAAAGGGCAAAAGGAAATTCAATACAAATTGACCCCACTGTATTGTACTCATCTGGCATAACACCCGAAGAGCTTATTGCCGATCTGAAGAAGGCCAACATAACATCAGTACATTATTTTATTGTAAGCGAATGGGATGGCAGCAAAAACGACCAGCTGTTCAAAGAAGAGTATATAAATGCTCTTGAAGAGAACAATATCGGCATCTGGCTCATGGTTCTTGGAAATTGTTTTTATGGAGATACTTCGTTGCCGGAAGAGTGGAAAATGGAGTTGCTCTCGCCATACCCCGGCAATGTCAATTTCTATTCATTTCACAATGAAGATTTTGTCGACTGGCAGGTGGAAAGAGTGAAACGTATCATCAAGAATTATCCTTATCTGTTAGGCATTGAATTTGCCGAATCATATTTCCCTGAATGGAAGACCATTCATAACAATGGTTTTTATGGTGATGTGAGTACAAATGCAAGGACAATATTTACAGAAAAATATTTGAATGGTCACCACGAGATTCCTACATTCAACGAAATTAGAAGTGACAGCATGTTATATCAACACTGGCAGGATTTCAGAGTCGATGCCATTGTCAATTTCAACCTCAGAATTAAGCAAGCAATCAAATCCGAGAATCCTGACATGCTCTTTGCTACTTGGGGAATGGGAATGCGGAATGCGAAGCTGATGGAGATCCGGGAACACTTTGGATTGGATATGATACGGCTTGCAAGTGAAGTAAAACCTGATATCCTTTATATTCAAACTTCCGCACAGGATTGGGGAGATCCGACACTTACACCCCAATATCTCAAGGATTATGATTATATTGTTGATGCCCTTAAAAGTGCCAATCCGGAAATTCGTCTGGGAGTGCAGACTGACATAGCATCGCTTTCCTACCACGACGATTCAGTCCCAAAGCGCGATGGTGAATGGTGGAATGAATTCATGGAATTGTCGAACGCTGTAGGGTATTTCACCAATACAGCTTATGAATATGCTTTTTATAAAAAACAGGGATTATGGGTAGGAAAATAAAATATTGTATCCAACCAAACTACGTTATACTGAGTTTGAGAGTTTCAATAATTGCACTTATCAGTATCGCTATTTACTCATTTACAACCATTTCCCCAGACAACGAAAGGGTACATGGAAAGGTATATGCAGAACAGGGAGGGCTCACCGACGTAGTGGTCACCGACGGCTACAACTGCATAACTACAAGTGATGACGGCTCATTCAGTCTTATCCCTCATCCTGATGCATCATTCATCTATATCTCCACACCAAGGGGATACCTTCCCGATAATGAAAATCAAGTGCCACTCTTTTACATCCCGATAGACAATAAAAAGAAGCAATATGATTTTTCATTGAAGATGAATCCGGTAGATGATACAAGACAATTACTTCTTGTTAATTCAGATCCTCAATTTCACAGGGAAGAGAATTTCTTGCGCTATGCCGGTGTGGTCAATGACATGCTGGAATTGAAGAAAGAATATGCCGGGCGAGATATTCTCGGTATGGATTGTGGTGACCTTGTAGGTGACAAACCTGAGCTCTATCCCCTCTATATTGAACACCTTGGTCAGACAGGTATTCCTTTTTATCGAACACCTGGCAACCATGACCTTCAATATGGCGGTCGAACTACTGAGACCTCCACTGAAAGGTATGAGAAAATTTTCGGACCTGATCACTACTCATTCAATAGGGGAGATATTCATTATATTGTGCTGAACAATGTCTTTTATGTGGGAAGGGAGTATTTCTACATGGGTTACATCGATGAGAAAACTTTCAGTTGGTTGGAGCAGGATCTGGCACATGTGCCGGAAGGATCTACCCTCATACTCTCAATGCACATCCCCGGTCGTCTCGATGAAGAGGTGAAACCATTCCAATACGACTCACGTACCATCAACTCACAAACAATCAATTTCTCATCACTGTTCGAGATGTTGAAACCTTTTAAGGTCCACCTCTTCACTGGACACATGCATTACAACAGAAATATGATTCACTCCGACAACTTCTACGAACATAATACTGGAGCAATCTCGGGTGCATGGTGGCAGGGCAACTACTGTCTGGATGGAACACCCCTGGGGTATGGTGTGTATGAGATTGATGGAACTGAAATAACCTGGTACTTTAAAAGCGTGGAACATGACCGTATGCATCAGATGAGGGTCTATGCTCCCAATACGACACGCCTGTATGACAAAGATGTGGTCGTGAATATTTGGAACTGGGACAAAAACTGGCGTGTCGAATGGCATGAAGATGGGGTTAAAATGGGAGAGATGACTCGTTTCGAAGGTCTTGACCCGGAAGTAGAAAAGGATTACAGTGACAAGGAAAAACTGGAGTTCAACTGGATTGCACCCATAAAAACGGATCACATGTTTCGTGCTACTCCTGTGAAACAGGACTCCGAAATAACCATCGTTGCAATTGATCCTTTTGACAACGTGTATGTTGAAACCATTTCACGGTAGTTTGTAGTAAAATATTGATGATCGTATGCGAATCATCCAGGAAATGTAAATTGAACAATATGAATAGAGATAAGAACACCCGTCGCGATTTTATCAAAAAGGCAGCACTTGCCGGTGCTTCCATTGCCGCCACATCCGGTCTGACGGCCTGTGCAAGCAACGAACGTCAGGACAGTGCCACCCATTTACCGCTTGCGGTTCGTAAAGATGACTCACTGAAGAGCACGCTGATCGTACCCCGGAACAACGGGTTGCAGATCACCGGCGCCTTCCTCGATGAGATCTCACATGACATCCCCCACCAGAACTGGGGTGAAGCGGAGTGGGACCTTGATTTCCAGTACATGAAAGCTATCGGCATCGATACGGTGATCATGATCCGCTCGGGATACAGGAAATTCATCACCTACCCCTCCAAATACCTCTTGGAGAAGGGATGCTACATGCCCTCGGTGGACCTACTCGACCTCTTCCTTCGCCTGGCCGAGAAACATGGCATGAAGTTCTACTTCGGCCTCTACGACTCGGGGCACTACTGGACCACCGGCGACATGAGCCACGAGATCGAGGACAACCGCTACGTGATCGACGAGGTGTGGAAAAACTACGGGGAGAAGTACAAGAGCTTCGGGGGCTGGTATGTCAGCGGAGAGATCAGCCGCGCCACCAAGGGGGCAATCGGAGCCTTTCACGTCATGGGCAAGCAGTGCAAGGAGGTATCGGGCGGATTGCCCACCTTCATCTCCCCCTGGATAGACGGCAAGAAGGCGGTCGCGGCCAGCGGATCCTCCCTCTCGAAAGAGGAGGTGGTATCGGTGCAGCAGCACGAGAAGGAGTGGGACGAGATCTTCGCCGGCATCCACGAGGTGGTAGATGCCGTCGCCTTTCAGGACGGGCACATCGACTACAACGAGCTGGATGCCTTCTTCGAGGTGAACAAGAAGCTGGCAGACCGCTACGGCATGGAGTGCTGGACCAATGCCGAGACATTCGACCGGGACATGCCCATCAAGTTCCTCCCCATCAAGTTCGACAAGCTGCGCCTCAAGCTGGAGGCTGCCAAACGGGCCAACTATTTGAAAGCTATCACCTTCGAATTCTCTCACTTCATGAGCCCCCAGTCGGCTTACATCCAGGCTGGACACCTCTACAACCGTTACAGGGAATATTTTAATTGCTAAATTAACAATACAATGCATAAAACAGATAATCTATATTATGTCTCATTTTTGTCGGTAGTAGCCGCACTGGGAGGTTTTCTTTTCGGTTATGATACTGCCGTTATCTCAGGTACCATCTCACAAGTGTCGGCACAATTCCAGCTTACTACTCTGCAAAGCGGATGGTACGTTGGGTGTGCCCTGGTGGGCTCCATCTCCGGAGTGATTTTTGCTGGTGCGCTGAGCGACCGTATCGGACGGAAAAGGACCATGATCCTCTCTGCCATCCTATTCACCTTGTCAGCTCTCGGTTGTGCCATCTCTGCAAACATGGAGCAGCTGGTACTCTACCGCATCATCGGTGGTATCGGCATCGGTATCGTTTCCATTGTCTGCCCGCTCTATATCTCGGAGGTGTCGCCTGCCTCACACCGGGGGCGAATGGTTTCCCTCTACCAGCTAGCGGTCACCGCCGGCTTCTTGGGTGCCTATCTCATGAACTACTATTTGTTGAAACAGTCAGCAAGCTTCAGTTCATCCATTACCCTGCTTGCCCTGATTTTCGGAACGGAGATATGGAGAGGCATGCTGGGCGCAGAAACTCTCCCGGCAATGTTGTTTTTCGCTACTATCTTTTTCATCCCGGAAAGCCCACGTTGGTTAATTGTCAAAAGACGCGAAGAGCATGCTGCCCTCATTTTCTCCAGGATTTATGGAGATACCACCATGGTGCAAAGTCAAATCAGTGACACACGGTCAATGCTCAATTCTGAAGGAAAATCAAACCATAAACTGCTGTTTTCACCCGGTATCTTACGTGCCGTGCTCATCGGCTCTGCCATCGCCATCCTGGGACAATTCATGGGAGTGAACGCCGTCCTCTACTACGGACCCTCCATCTTCGAAACGAGCGGTCTCTCCAGCGGTGATTCGCTCTTCTATCAATCCCTGATTGGGCTGGTAAACATGGGTACTACGGTGCTGGCATTGCTCATCATTGACAAGGTGGGACGCAAGAAGCTGGTATACGCAGGCGTGACCGGTATGATTATATCACTCATCATGATCGGGCTCTACTTCCTCATGGGTGATACCTGGGGGATCAGCAGTCTCTTCCTGCTGGGTTGCTTTCTGGCGTACATCTTCTTTACCGCCGGCTCTATCAGCGCCGTCATTTTCGTCTTTCTCTCCGAGATGTACCCTACAAAGATTCGAGGCCTGGCCATGTCCATCGCAGGACTCTCGCTCTGGATCGGCACCTTCCTGATCGGGCAGCTCACTCCCTGGCTGCTGGAGAACGCCACACCTGCTGGCACCTTCTTTCTGTTTGCCTTCATGTGCATACCCTATATGCTGATTGTTTGGAAGATGATGCCTGAGACTGCCGGTAAATCATTAGAGGAGATTGAGCGTTTCTGGTTAAAAAAAACAGAGGTTGATCATGAATAATTACAAAACTTGGCTATTGCTCATATTTACAATTCTTTTGTCAGGCAACTCCATCCAAGCTGTGGAAGTAGTTCCACCCACACACCCTGCTATTCGCTATACAGGAAGAGTGGATAGAATTAACCCACAGGTCGTTATGTTTGACTGGCCCGGGGTAACGATCAACTGTAATTTTACCGGTGAACAGATTGGGATTAGAATTGAAGGCGGAGCGGAAAACTATTTCAACCTGTTTATCGATGGTGAACTGATATCTGTCTTCAGCGCACCGAGTGACACCATGCTCTATTTCCAGCCTTCTACACCTGGTGAGAGCCATGAATTGCTGTTGACTAAACGTACTGAAGCTGAAATGGGTATCGTAAAATTCTACGGGTTGATCCCTGATACGAATGGTGCAATTTTCTCATCAAATCGACAGTCAGAAAGACGAATAGAGTTCATCGGTAACTCTATAACCTGTGGTTACGGTAACGAAGGCAGTAACAGAGATGAACCATTCAGGCCTGATACAGAGAACAATTACAAAAGTTATGCTGCCATCCTTGCCAGAATTTTTTCTGCAGAAGCGCATTTCATTGCTCACTCTGGCAGGGGTGTGGTACGTAATTATGGGGACAAAAAGGCTGAGTCTGATTTCCATGAAACCATGCCAGGTCGCTATAACCGTACACTCGACAACATACCCACAAATGAGTGGGACTTTAATCTATGGAAGGCTGATTGCGTTGTAATCAATCTGGGTACAAACGATTTCTCAACTACACCACACCCTGGTAAAGAGACTTTCCTTAACGCATATAGGAAACTGATCATGCAGATTCGCACATCACACGGTGATGTGCCTCTCTTCTGCGTTGTGGGCCCCATGTTATATGAGCCCTGTTTCTCTTATGTAAAAGAGCTAACATCATACTTTAGAGAACAGATGAACGACAAAAACATCTATTTTGCCGGACTTCCCGACAACCTGCTGAATCAGGATGACGACCTTGGTTCCGACTGGCATCCTTCATACCAGGGACAACTAAAAATCGCTTTTCAACTTTTAATGCCAATTTCAACAGTGATGAAGTGGAATTTTAATACGGAAATTTTCAGCACTGTTTTTCCATTGATTCAATGATTGAACATGATTCTCAAACAAATACATATTCCGATCGCCAGAAAGACCATTGAAGGCCAATCTTTCACTCAGGTGTTGGGTGTCAAAGGAGCCAATTAGGCATTGACAGCTTTCAGGGCAGGAGGAAATGTGAAGTTCATCACTCCCGTTGGCAATGACACATATGGTCAGAAAGCAATTCAATTCTATTGCGACGAAGGCCTAAGCGTTTCAATGTCGAAAGTTTGTGATCAAGCACCAACTGGAATAACCACAATTTGGGTCGACAAGAAGGGTGAAAACGGTATCATCACTATTCCGGGTATAAACCCTATTATGGTAGCATCCGATCATGTCAAAATCATTCAAACCGAAATCGTGCTTGCGGATTTCATTTCATCTTTATTTGCCAGATACCTATCGATACAATTCTTGGTCATGTTGAGTTTTGCATTCCTGAACCAGGTAAAACGAGCATCCTGTATATCGTACTCTACCACCTTATCCCATTTCTAATACCAGATGAGATGATTCTCCGCGATTTTCCCCAAAACTTCTTCGATTTTTTGATCGAATATCTGTATTCCCTGAAATACTGATACAGGGATTTAATGGAATAACTATTCATAGTTCAATAAGTTATATTTTTAATCAGAATAAATAAAAAAACTGATTCAACTTATATTTCCGATTATTTTCTTTCTTTTTTATTCCATTTTATGCTTTCAGTTGCCGTTTATCGACCAATTACGGTTATTATGATCGAGTAGGAGGTAAATGCTAATCACAGAAGGCATTTGCCTCCTATTTTCACATTTACCGACCTCTCACACCACCGTACGTGCCGTTCGGCATACGGCGGTTCCTATTTTGGATTCCATTCGAGGTACGAATCCAGCAAGTTTATGTACCCTGCAATTCTGAGTTTCTCGTTCGTTATTGCCCGATTCAGAATATAACTGCCGGCAATACGCCAATAACCTTGACGAGTGTTGCCCCACATGTAAGAGTAGCGTTTGTCTATCCCGCATTTAATGAGGTTCGCCACCTTCGTCTTGGGTTTCTTCCAGGCCTTCCATATACACATACGTATTCTTCGTCGTAACCATTCGTCGATTTCAAGGCATAATCGTTTCATATTGGCAAGGTGGTAATACCCAACCCACCCTCGTATGTACTCTTTCAGTTGCTGCTTTCTCTTAGCATGTCCCCATCCATTGCTTCGACTCGTCAGTTCTTTTAGTCTTGACTTCATCTTATCTCTGGATTTCGGATGTACCGTAAGTTGGCATTTGCCTTTCTTTACATAAAAGGAGTAGCCGAGATATTTCACTCCTCTGATGTATGAAACTACAGTCTTTTCTTTGTTTACCTTGAGGAAGAGTTGCCCCTCTATGAATTTGGTTATTGATTTTCGTACACGTTCTGCAGCACGTTTACTCTTGCAGAATATCATCGAATCATCGGCATAGCGCACAAAGGGATGTCCTCTGCGTGCGAGTTCCTTGTCTAACTCGTTCAGCATGATATTGCCGAGGAGCGGACTTAGTGGTCCTCCTTGTGGGGTACCTTCCTCGCTTGCATGCCATAACCCTTTGTCTATGACTCCGCTTCGTAGATATTTGTGTATTAGGCTGACTACTCTGCCGTCCTTGATGGTTCGGCTGAGTATTTCTATGAGCTTGCTGTGGCTCACTGTGTCGAAGAAGCGTTCAAGGTCGAGGTCGACTACGTATTTGTAGCCTTCATCTACTATCTTCTGTACTTCTCGCAGTGCGTTCAGACATCCTCTTCTCGGGCGAAAGCCGAAACTTTGCTTCGAAAATTGTGGCTCATAGATTGTTGTCAGGACCTGGTTAATGGCTTGTTGCACCATGCGGTCAACCACGGCTGGTATTCCCAAAAGGCGCTTCTTGCCGTTATCCTTGGGTATCTCTACCCTGCGGACCGGATTCGGACGGTAACTACCGTCAAGCAAGGAACACATCAGTTCATCCTTATTAGCCAATAGCCATGGAAGTAGTTCTTCGCATGACATCTCGTCGATACCGCCACATCCCTTATTCCTCACTACTGCCTTGTAGGCTTTATTAAGGTTGTTGGGGCTAAGGATTACTTCTAACAGGTGTTCCTTGTCGATTGGAACTGCCACGATGTTGTCTTCGGTCATCCACATGAAAGTCTGCACTCCCGCATACCATTCGGATTCCGTCCTATCTCTTTGGGGGTAGTCATTAGCAAGGGCTGATGTTTTCTGCATTCGTTCTTTCATGAGGTAACTTTCAATTACTTATCGTTTAATTTAGGTTCGGTCCTTCGCGGAGTGTTACCGATGCCTCCACTACTATGACCTCGGCTGACTTCTCCCGGCAGGCTTTACTCCATGGATTTTGTAAGAATAACTATTCTCCATGTCCGTGAGACCTCCTCGGATAAGGGCATTGTCTTTCCATCTTATACCCACTTCATCTACACCAACCGTTCCGAATAGCTATGGGACTTTGATTTGTTTGGCAATCTCATCCACGGTCAAATGCCTTATATGAAGTTTCTGTGCGTTAGGCCAGATGTTTGCCGCCGGCTTCCTTCAGATCCCACCTCGCAATGGACACCCTTGCCTTTGGCTATATGATTCCCGCTATTAGGGCTCATTAGGGACTTGCACCCATTAGACAATGCTCATGCCGAGCGTACCAAAAAAAGCGGCAGGACCGTTTCAGTCCGCCGCTATTTATCCTTGTGCCATTGCTCACTATGCCTTGTTGTTTAATCGAACATTTTCCTGAACTTATTGAATACGCTTTTTCGTGCAGATGGTGAAGGAGCAAAGTTTTCCGACTTATTCATCTCCTCCATGATTTTTCGTTCTTTTTCATTCAGGGATTCCGGAACATAGACATTTACGTTGATCAATTCATCGCCCTTACCATAGGAGTTTACAGATGGAAGTCCCTTGTTTCGCAGCCGCAATACCTTGCCAGGCTGTGTACCCGGCTCAATTTTCACTTTGGCTACACCGTCAATGGTGGGTACTTCCACCGTACCACCTAATGCGGCCATGGGAAAACTAAGGAAAAGATTGTAGATCACATCATTCTCGTCGCGGATAAGATTGGGATCTTCCTCTTCTTCTATTACAATCAGTAAATCGCCGTTGACACCACCCCTGCGGGCTGCATTTCCTTTACCCGACATGGAGAGCTGCATTCCTTCGGCCACGCCGGCAGGTATCCTGATGGGGATCACCTCCTCTTCCCGGAGAATCCCTTCGCCGTTACAATGCACACATTTTCTTGTGATGGATTTCCCTTCACCGTTACAGGTGGGACAGGTAGAGGAGGTCTGCATCTGTCCCAAAATAGTGTTTGCCACCCGTGTTACCACACCGGAGCCATTGCAGGTAGAACAGGTGGAAAGAGATGTTCCGTTTTCGGATCCATTTCCGTCACAATGCGAGCAGGATACATATTTTTTTACTTTGATCTTCTTTTCCACACCATTGAGAATCTCCTTCAGATTCAGTTTCACCTTCACACGCAGGTCAGAACCCCTGTTCACCCTCCTGCCACGCTGCGAACCGCCAAAACCACTGAAACCGCCAAAACCGCCAAAATGGCCGCCAAAGATATCGCCAAACTGAGAGAAGATGTCGTCCATCGACATTCCTCCACCAAAACCACCGCCCGATGCAGCACCACCCACTCCGGCATGGCCAAACTGGTCATAACGGGCACGCTTGTTTTCATCGCTCAGCACTTCATAGGCTTCGGCGGCTTCTTTAAACTTCTCCTCTGCCTCCTTGTTCCCTGGATTCTTGTCGGGGTGAAACTGGATGGCTTTCTTGCGGTAAGCCTTTTTTATCTCTTCGGCCGTTGCTATTTTAGGAACCTCCAGTATTTCGTAATAATCTCTTTTTGCTGACATCTTACTCTCCTACTATTACTTTTGGGAAACGGATGATTTTCTCATTCAGGGCATATCCTTTCATGATGCAATCAACTACCATACCCTTCTGCGACTCCTCCTGTGCCGGCACAGTTGTCACCGCCTCAAAGCGGTCGGCATCGAACGGCTGGCCGAGAGCTTCGATCTCCCTGACTCCGTGCTGTTTCAGGAAATTGATAAATTTCCCGTAAATAAGATCCATCCCCTCCAGCATGGCATCCTTGTCTTCGGCATCATGAAGAATGGCAAGTGCCCGTTCAAAATCATCCACCAGGGTGATAATATCAAGCAACACACGTTCCCCTCCGCTTTTAATCAAATCGGCTTTCTCTTTCAGGGTGCGTTTGCGGAAATTATCGAACTCGGCATGCAGTCGTAGATAACTGTTGTTGAGATCATCAAACCTTTGTTGTAAATCCTCCAGCGCTTCCTTATTCTCTCCGGCTGCATCTGTCAAATTGTCTTCATTCTCCTCGCGTGCATTCACTTCGTCGTCATGCATCGTTTCTTTTTTCAACTCCGGGTCCTTTTCACGGGATCCTGTATGCTGATTGTCGTTTTGTATCATATTTATTTGAATTTACCAATTATGGACACTGCAAATAGTTTGCCAAAAAAAAGACCATCCTGCAAAACCGGCTTGTCACAGGAATATTTCACACCACTCATCAAAAATTTCCACTTGATGCCATCCGTGCTTGCTGAGATTCTGCCTTATCTTTTTTACCTGTTTCTCCTTATCCAACTGCGATTTGGAATAGAATTTATCGGCAAAGCAGATGATCTTCTCCTCGAGGCTTACAGGACGCATATCGCGGTGAGGTATGGGCAATTTGCGGTTGATAATCGTCTCCAGGCTAAGCCCCGTACCTGTATGCCGTTCGCTGACCAGCCCGTGCTTCGGATAACCTTCAGCCGAAAGCAGTTCCCGGCCAAGATAACCATGGCAGATATAGGGGAAAGTACCTTCGCAGGCAATGTGAGGAGCATTCGTCTGAAATATACCGATATCATGAAGCATGCCGGCCTCCTCAATAAAACGTATATCCACTGCCAGCTCCGGATGATTGTGAACTATGGAAAGAGCTTTATCCGTCACACGGGTCACATGCGACAGGTAAATATCATACAATTTTGTTCCTTCCCTATAGTATTTCCGAATGATCGACAATGGATCCATACCAATAATTTTCCTGCTGCAAATGTAGTACAAATTCTTAAAAATATAAACCCACATCACTCCTTTACAACGGAATGTTCTCTTCACCGACTGATGTTACACTCTCAAATAACAATGAAAACACAAAATTTCATGTTGTTTTGCCAAAAAGCAATATCTTTGCAGCAAGATGAAGTGGAAGAAATTTACTCCCCTAAGATGGTTTTGCCTGGTACTCTTTATTCTGTACGCAGGCGGGATGTCACTTTTCACCCACAGCCACATCATCAACAAAACCACCTATATACATTCCCATCCGTATAAATCAGGCGATCAGCCGAGTCATAACCATACCGGGAAGGAGCTCCAACTGCTCGATCAGATTTTTAACACATCCATTACCGCCGATATTATCCCAATGATGGATGTGGGAATTACTCCATCCATTGCCTTTTATTATCCAGACTGTTACCAAACTGACCACCTGCTGCTCTCTGATGCACCAAAGCAACTAAGAGCACCCCCTGCTATAAGCTGAACAACCAACGCAGATAAACTTTCTCAGATGTGAATATTCATTCATATCCGGATTCATATTCAAAAATTTAAACTATACAGTTAAAATGAAAAATCTCATTTTGATCCTTTTCTATATGTCTGTTCTTTCAGTCTACGGACAAGCGAACAGAAGCAATCGCTCTCAGACCGATGCCAATATATTCGGTCACGTACTTGATAAAAAGACAAAAGAGCACTTGCCTTACGTGACAATTAAACTGCAAGGCACCACCATAGGAGTAACCACCGATGCTTCGGGGCACTACTTTCTGCGCAACCTGCCCACTGGCAATTTCAATATGGAAGTATCCATGATAGGGTATAAGATATCCACCAGAAATGTGACTATTCAGTCAAGTCGATCAATAGAAATCGACTTTGAACTGGAAGAAGAGAATGTTTCACTCGATGCGGTGGTGATCTCGGCCAACAGGAACGAAACCACCCGACGGATGGCTCCTTCACTTGTAAGCGTGCTGGATATGCAGACGCTGAACGTCACCAACTCTAAAACGTTGTCCGACGGGCTGAAATTCCAACCTGGACTGCGGGTAGAAAATAACTGTCAGAACTGTGGCACGACACAGGTTCGGATCAATGGCATGGAGGGTTCTTATTCGCAGATACTGATTGATTCACGTCCCATGATCGGCGCACTGGCAGGTGTATATGGTCTGGAGCAAATTCCTGCCAATATGATTGAACGTATCGAGGTGATACGCGGCGGAGGATCGGCACTCTTTGGGGCAAATGCTATCGGCGGAACCATCAACATCATTACCCGCGAACCCATCCGCAACACAAGTGAGTTTTCCCATACACTGACCAGCCTTCAGGCTACCGGCGCCCTAGAGAACAACACAACCTTTAATGCCTCTCTGGTAAACGATTCAAGAAATGCGGGGGTGATGGTCTACGGGCAACACAGGCATAGGGACGGATTCGACATGGATGGCGACGGATTCACGGAACTGCCGATACTCAAAAACCGTTCTCTGGGATTTCGTTCCTTCCTGAAAACGGGCATCTATTCGAGGCTTTCGCTCGAATACCGGAACCTGCATGAATTCCGGCGTGGTGGCGACGGGTTACATCTGCAACCTTTCGAAAGCTTCATCACGGAGCAGGTGGAACACTATATCAACAGTGGCTCGCTCGGCTTTGACAGGTATTCAACGGATCAGAAGAGCAAGGTGAGCCTCTATGCAGCCGCCAGCCACACCTACAGAGACAGCTATTATGGTGCCGGCAATCCATATCGGAAAGATATCCCTGAAGCAGAGCCTGGCATGGATCAGACCCAAATTGATGCGATCAACGATGCCATTAAGAATAATCTGCTCCGCATAAATTCCTTCGGCAATACATCGGAGCTCACTTACCAGTTAGGAGGTCATTACATTCACTCTTTTGATCAATTGTGGTTTATGCCGGCAAACCTGACTGCAGGCATAGAATACACGGGCAGCAGCCTGAAGGACGTGAGCGGTTACCGGACAGACAATATCGCGCAGGACACCCGCACGGCAAGCACATTTTTGCAAAATGAGTGGAAAACTGCGATGTGGAGTTTTCTGATCGGGGGCAGGCTTGACAAGCACAACCTGGTACAGCAAGCCATCTTTAGCCCACGACTTAACATGCGGTACAATCCCACTGAAAACATCAATATCCGATTGACCTATAGCGGTGGTTTTCGGGCACCACAGGTGTTTGATGAAAATCTGCATGTGGATATTGCGGGAGGGAACCCGGTAATCAGAGTATTATCAGAAAACCTGAAAGAGGAACGATCAAGGAGTGTAAGCGGATCTGTGGATCTATACTTCCAGACAGGTCGGTCCCTTTTCAATCTTCTGATGGAGGGATTCTATACCCGGCTTGAAAATCCCTTCACCGAGTTGAAAAGGGGCAATGAGATCACAATTGAAAACGCCGGTTCCGGGGCAATGGTGTATGGGGTGAACCTTGAAGGCCGTGCTGTTTTTGGCAGTCGACTCGATCTGCAGGCGGGAGCCACTCTCCAGCAAAGTCGCTATGAGCAGACACGGAAATGGTGGGAGCCAGAAACGCCGGAGGAGGAGATACTTGACCAGGTTATATCCACACGCAGGATGATGCGTACACCCGATAGCTATGCCTACTTTGTAGCCACCTTCACTCCTGTAGACAGATTCTCAGCATCATTCTCCGGAAACTACACCGGAAGTATGCTGGTACCACATGAAGCTGGCTTCGGAACAAAAGGGAAGGAGCGGTTCTCGCAGGTGAATATCACAGAAAAATCACCCACCTTCTTCGAATTAAATACAAAAATAACGTATACGGCTAATCTTTATTACGATACACAGATGGAGTTCAGCATAGGCGTTCAGAACATCTTCGATGCTTATCAAAAAGATTTTGATACCGGTCCGGGAAGAGCTTCAAGCTACATCTATGGTCCAGGTATGCCGAGAACTTTTTTTGCAGGAGTTAAATTGATCCTGTAACATGCCTTACGGATCGAACAGGGGCGACGATTGTTGCCCCTGCGATTCATGACAACAGAAATTACAATGGGACTACGTATTTTTTCAATGCATCATCCTGCAGTGAATCCGGGACGGCTGTCCTTACCTCGTCGATAATGATGTGAAGCAGCCTTTCTCTGTAAAATTCCCTCCGCGTAACAAGACTCACTTCCCGTACCGGCGTACTGTTTTTAAAAGGACGAACATTTTTCATCTGTGCTTCACTCAAGCTTGCCAGCGCCATCTCTGGAATTACCGTCAGTCCGTCGTTCTTGTCTACGATGTTGATCAAAGTATCTATACTGCCTGCTTCATAGGAAAAGATAGATTGCTGGTTCCCACCTCTCCGCTTTCTGAGGTTACAGAGATGCAAAATCTGCGTTCTGAAACAATGCACCTCGTCGAGTAGCCAGAGCCGGGCAGCGGTAAGGTCGCCCTCATCGAGCGATGTCTTTGCAAAGAGCGCTTTCTCAAGGGGTGAGACATAGGCGTAAAAACGTTCGTAATAAATGGGATACTCCCTGATGGACGGTTCTTTCAATGGAGTGGCCAGTATACCGCCGTCCAGTGAATCGTTAGACAATCCCTTCAATATCTGATCGGTGGTAAGTTCCGAAATTATGATGCGGATATCATATTTGTTTTCACTGTGTATCTGCATCAACCGGGGAAGGAGATAGGGAGATATGGTCGGAATGATTCCCAGCCGGAAGACACCCTTTATGATACCTTTCTCCTCCTGTACCACCTCCTTGATCTGGTTCACCTGGGCCACTGCCACCCGTGCCTGATCAATGATCCTCTTCCCTATTTCCGTGGGATGTACAGGTAGTTGTGAACGATCGAATATCTTCACGCCCAGCTCCTCTTCCAGCTTCTGAATCATCATGCTCAACGTGGGTTGGGTAACAAAAGAAGCTTCGGCGGCCTTTGAAAAATGGCGGAAATTATCAACGGCGATAATATACTCGAGCTGTTGTATATTCATAATCTTACTTGTAACTGGAGAAATATTTCATGAACTGCACCCGTTCATACAATGCGGGGCTTTCGATATTTGCATAACTGAGTTTACCCCTGAATTCTTCAATCCGGCTGTAATTGCTTTGTTGCATCCATTCCTCCATCAAGGTAAGAATATCACCGATTACCTCCGGTCCCTGTTCATAAAGTACGCTGCAGAGCTGAATTCCACCGGCACCGGCAAGAATACCCTTGATGACATCCTCCCATGTATGTACCCCGTAAGAGCAAGCCACATCAAAATTGGGTATCCGCCCCGCAACGATGGCTGTCCATCGCAGAGTATCGCTGAAATCGGCCGGATTACTAAACACCGGACCCGAGGTGATTTCCATCGTTTTAATGTCGATGTCGAGCTGGTAAAAACGATTGAAAAGTACCACGCCGTCAGCGCCGAGCGCCTTCAGCTTACCCACCAGCCCGGGCAGGTTGCTGATATTTTTTGCCATCTTGATGACCAATGGGATATGGATAGTCTTCTTAAGCTCCCTGACAACATTGAGATAGGTATCTTCCAGATAGGAATCGTTGAATTCACCTGCATTGAGCACGAAGAGATTAAGCTCCAGTGCATCGGCTCCAGCATCCTGTATGGTTTTGGCGAAATCTATCCACCGGGCCGATTTGTAGCAATTGATACTGGCCACGATGGGTATCGAACAAACTTCCTTGGCAGCACGAACCAAGTCGAGATACTTCTCCACATGATTCATCTTGATGTAGGCGTTGATATAATCGGCTGCTTCGGGATAGTCCGACAGTTGTGACAGTTTCTCGGAGTGATTCTCAATCTGCTCTTCAAAGAGCGATTTCAATACAATGGCTCCGATACCGGCGTCTTCCAGTTCCCGGATCTTTTGAATCGAATTTGTAAGGCCGCTGCTACCTGCTATTAGCGGGTTTTTCAGTTTTAAACCAGCAAAGGTTGTTTCTAAATTAATCATGTGCCAACAACTGTTTTTCAATTTATGGATCAACAAAAATAAACAATTTAATCGATAAAATCGATATTATATCGGCAAAACAAACCGGATGGAGCAGTATAGTGACGAAAATTACCTCTCTCCGAAAATTACTGTTCCCAGTCGCACCATAGTACTGCCTTCTTCTATGGCAACTGGATAATCTCCCGACATACCCATCGATATTTCCTTGAAAGCCGGTTCTTCTGAAAAAAAGGCTGCTTTATACTCTCCGAAGAGAGATTTCAAAAGCCGAAACTCAGTTTTGAGTTGAGTTACATTCTTGGTGAATGTGGCCATGCCCATCACCCCGGCAATCTGTACATGCCGGCACTCCTTCCATATACCTTTGAGAAGAAACTGCCGGCACTCATCGGGAGAGAAGCCCGATTTGGTTTCCTCCCGGGCAATGTGTATCTGAAGCAGACAAGGTATTGTCCGGTTATTTACCGCACCTTGTTTTTCGATCTCCAGCATCAGTCTTTCGCTGTCGAGACTGTGAATAAGCGAGATGAAGGGAGCAATCTGTTTCACTTTGTTTCGCTGCAGGCCGCCAATAAAATGCCACTCAATGTCGTTCGGCAACTCCTGTTGTTTGATCAGCAGCTCCTGCACGCGACTTTCACCAAAGACACGCTGACCGCTATCATAGGCTTCCCGGATCATTGAGGCAGGATGAAATTTGGAGACTGCCACCACAGTTACATCATGTGGAACAGACTCCCGTAATGCATCAATATGTGTCCGAATGCTCATATCGTTGTTTCCGTTGCCTTATCTCCCGAATAGGGAAATACATCCATGATAGCCGTTTCATTTACTGCTGCAAACGCGTAATCGATCATGGTCTTCTTCATCTCCGCTTCCACGATTTCCACAGCTTCTTTCAGTTCCGAAGCCTGTACCAGCATGTTAACTGCTGTTTTCTTCTCGGCACCGCTTTTTTCGTCGAGGGTGATAAAGTAAAGTTTTGCCTTATAGTAGCGGTCTCCCGTTTCATTAAAAAAAGACTCGGTATATTTTACCCGTTTAATATCGGACACGGAAAACTCACCCGAGATAAAGGGCTTAATCTCTTCAATGATCCTTGCTTCCGCCTCGGTGAATGACAGTGCATCTACCAGATAGGGTTCGGTCACTGTTTTCTGCATGCCGGTCTCCAGCATCTTGTCATATCTTATCTTACACTCAAACCAATTGTACATATCCTGCTTTTATAATCTAAAGAAAAGCAAAGGTACAAATTTTGTGACAATTTCACCGGAACAAGGGTCAACATCGCCGGAATATCCAGCCATTTTGGCAAACTATCTGATTAAGAGTTGGGGCTTAAGAAATGAAAATGACTGCAGTAACTTATGCATATCAAAAACGAATTAGGAGATTCAGAATATATGCTTAAAACAACGACAATTGTTGGATGTCAACTTTGGGAGGGTAAAATGTACCGATGATGATAAAAGGATTAGGTGAAACATTATGAAACTGTTTGGTTGTCCCCATAAAAAAAAGCGAGTCACGCTGATGCCACATAAAGTCCAAATATTTCTCTTTCACTTTTCGACAAGCTTCTACTTCGTCACCTTTTGCTTTATTAAGACAATTCCAGTACAATGCACCCAATTCCCAATCTTCAATCATTATGGTTCTTGTTTTACCATCTTCAGTGGTAAAAATGTAAGAGAATTCATAAGGTAATTTCTTCACCACTTTAAAAACCAATCGGGTTTCATCCTCATCAAATAAGCTTCCCTGCGCTTTATTGGCAATAACCCTATCCATCTTTTGTTTATTCCACTCCCTTTCGCAAGGCCTCCATACAAAATCGATGATATCTTTGGGTTTTACAATGGCTAATGACGTTCCAACATTTGGGTCTTTTGCTGCGGCTATCAACTCTGTCATATTATCCCAAATTGTATCGCCTATATACAGTTTTCTTTTGCCCCAGTCACCTTTAGTGTCAATTCTATCGAGCATACGAATCTCTCTATCCAAATCCGTAGGTCGATAACTTTCAGGTCGAAAATCAGACGTGTTTTTTACCAAATCGATTTCTATCCATTGCCATTTATCGAACTGATTCTGATAATCGAGTTTACGGAATGGTACCGGGAAAATGCGAATCCATGAGCCATCTTCCCTAAAACCGGCGGTACAGACCAACTCATCGTATTTTTCCGATAGAGTTGGATATGTTTTGACGGTAATTAGGACTTTAGTTAATGCCATGCTTACAAGGATTTAAACGAATAACCAACATCGGGTAACTGCATCAATGCCTTGGCAACAAGCGAACGATGACATTGGTTCGGATTTTTCTCGAAACAAGTAACAGCCACTCGTCCATAGTTTTCAATCAACGCTCTTATCTTTGATAGGGCTTCTCGATTATTTTTTAGCGTTGTTTTTTCGTAATTCTCAAACAGACAATCATAATCGGCTTGTGTATGCAATCCCCGCCGCTGCTCCGATTCTATCCCCAACTCCGGAACATGTACATAGTGAATACCAACACCGTTACAGGCTTTTTGTAATTGACTTTTCGAGAACCCATATTTCTGACTGAAAGCGTTTTTGCGCACATCACACAATACGTGCACGTCGTTTATTATCAACTTGTTTATATATGTTTCAAGCGTGATACCTTCGTAACCGATACTAAACAACTGGGGCTCTGTGAACATGCGTTTTTGTTTTTCTACTCGGGCTAACTCATCTTTCGTCAGCAACTTGTTGGCTATTGAGCTGTTGATTGCAAAATAGGGGTATTTTTGGTAAGTATAGCGTATTAAATCGGTTTGAGACATCGACGCAAATTCGGTTTTTACATCGAGTAAAACCTGACGGTCGGATTTATTAAGCATTTCCAGATATGCTCCATTTTCTTTTAGTTTTATAAATCTGCCACTCTGATGCTCGGATATTTCAAGATAGCCATATTTTGCCATCGTGCCCAAATCCTGATCAGCCTGAAACGAGAAACAGCCATAACGATAAGGTATAAAATCGAATGTTTTAACCGGCTGCGCTCGGGTAAATAGAAACAAATACTTCTGTAAACTCTTTGCCGTCAGTTGCCCGTCAAACACTTCCAGTAAAGCTGCGATTATTTTTCTTCTGTAATATAACATATTACAAATTTAGAGAAAAGTTTAAACTATACACAAAAAAATTGATCGTTTTATGATTCCTACACTTCGGTTTGTGTACGTGAGTGGAATATGTTTGCATTACCTGACTTTCCTTGACTTCTCTAAAATGCAGCAGACAGTCTTAGCTGAATTATGCAATTATCGCGAAAAAATGATATTTTTGCAATTTATTGGCTAACGAGATGATTGGAACCCTTGTAAATACGGCTGCCGTAGTGGGTGGTGGAATGATTGGTCTGCTGCTGAAGAAGCGGATGCCCGAACGTGTAACTAGCATTTATTTCCAGGCCATAGGCCTCTTCACGCTGGCCATAGGCGCTTCGATGGCCGTTGAGATGAAAAAAATCCTTATCGTGGTCAGCAGCCTGGCCATAGGATCTCTTTTGGGCGAATGGTGTGACCTGGAAAAAAGGGCTGAGCGGATGAGCAACAGCCTGAAAAGCCGTTTTCATATCGGCAGTGAAAAATTCTCCGAGGGCCTGGTCACAGCGTTTCTCCTTTTTTGCGTGGGCTCGATGACCATTCTCGGTACCATTCAGGAGGGGACAGGAGGTTCTCCGGATCTGCTCTTCACAAAATCGCTGATGGACTTCTTCTCTGCCATCCTGCTGGCATCCGCTTTTGGCATGGGTGTTGTTTTCTCTGCACTGCCCCTGTTTGTCTTTCAGGCTTCCATTACGTTGCTGGCAGGCTATGCAGGGAGTTTCTTTAACGATGACATCATTCTCGGAATCACCAGCGTGGGAGGCATCCTGCTGATCGGATTGGGAATCAACATTCTCGGAATCAAAAAACTCCGGATCATGAATATGTTGCCCTCTCTCGTTATCATTGTATTACTGATTTGGTTATTTGGATAAAGCCAACGCTGCACCCGGATCGTTTTATCCCATAGAAAATGACAAAAAAAGAGGAAAAACTGGGATTGTGGTTGCTTGTTTTTGTGGCGCTTGGCTCCATGATAGGCTCCGGCATCTTCAATTCTCCAAAAGATCTGATCCGTGTGTCCAATCCGCAGGGCACCATGATTGCCTGGGTAGCAGGCGGTCTGGGGGCACTGATGCTCGCTCTGGTGTTTGTCTATCTTGCGGCACGCAAGCCAGGATTAAAAAGCGGAGTCTACGCTTACGCCCGTGACGGCTTCGGCGATTACATGGGTTTCAACTCAGCCTGGGGCTACTGGTCGGTAGGCTGGCTGGGAAACGTGAGTTATCTGGCACTCTTTTTCAAAACAATGAACGACCTGCTGGGAGAGCGTGCGCTTTCACCTCTCACCGCCTTTCTGACCGGATCGGCACTCCTCTGGTTCTTCTATACCATACTAATGGCAGGTATCCGGGAGGGAGCCATCTTGAACTTCATTGTTACAACTGCGAAACTAATTCCCATTTTGCTGATCATATTCCTGGGCATATCTCTTGTACACAGCGATCTTTTTCTTACTCCAGACTGGCAAGACAGGCTGGCATCCACGGGCGAGCCCACCTCTCCCTTGTTGCAGATAAAAGAGGCCATGGCGATTATCCTCTGGTGTTTTGTCGGTGTGGAAGCGGCTTCAGTACTGTCGGGCCGGGCAGAGAGTCAGCAGACCGTGCGGCGGACCATTATTCTCTCCCTGCTGATTGTTGTGGCTGTTTATATGCTGATCACCTTTATTGCCATGTCATCGGTTGCGGCCCCGGAGTTGGCCGACTCACAGACGCCACTGGCCTTGATATTGGAGCGAACGGTTGTAGGCACTGCCGGCGGCATGATCGTCAGGCTGGGAATCATGGTCTCGGTGCTGGGAGCCAGCCTCTCGTGGATACTGTTATCCGTTGAAACATTATATGCCGCGGCGAAAGATGACATGTTACCACGTATTTTCAAAAAGGTGAACCGCAAAGGAACTCCGGTAAATGCGTTATTACTCACTCAGTGCTTCACCCAATTCTTTCTTCTTTCCATCCTTTCACCCCGCCTCAACGAGACCTATCTTGCCGCCATCACCATTGCCACTACCCTGGTGCTAATACCTTATCTGCTTACCTCGCTCTATGCCGTGAAGATAGCCCTGGGTCTCAGAAAAAAAGAACCGATTCTCCATTTGGTCATTGCGCTTCTCGCCACTCTTTATTCTCTTTATGTGATTTACGCCGTGGGCATACAATATCTCTTCCTTTCGGTGATCTTTTACAGTATCGGCTCCTTGCTGTTTATCAGGGCAAAAAGAGAACAAAAAAAACAGCCCAAACGATGGGAATGGGCTGTTATAATTTTATTGCTGGCCGGTGCCGTAGTGGTTACGGCTTTATTCACGGCCCACAGGATTACGTTTTAGTTTTTCTCCTGTCGCATGGTCGCAACATTAAATCATTTGTTCATCGTATACCGCAGAGTTACGCCCAGTCGCATGGGATATCCACGCTGCACAAACTGATTCACTTTTCCGGTGGTCATGTCAGATGCTTCAAAAAGGAAGGAGTGGTAGTCGGTGTTGAAGAGGTTCTTTGCCCAGAGTTCGAGCGAGAAGGCACCTCTCTCGGCAGAAATGCTACCGTTCACCAGCCCATAAAAAGGCTGATACAGCGCTACCCCTTCATCCCCAGCCTGAGGCGTCGTCTTATTCGATTCTGTCCAATAAATTTTTCCCACTCCGGTATACTGGATGTTTCCGATCAAGCGGTCGATCAGCGCCCCCTTGGCAAAACTATGCACATAGCTGGTACCCAGGCTTACCGTATGTCGTGGAGCAAACGGTATATGATTCCCTGAGTAATCCACATCCTCAGCCGCTTCATAAT
>ENA-UOOK01000853-UOOK01000853.1-fermentation-metagenome-genome-assembly--contig:-NODE-853-length-40981-cov-4.142379_pt1 | contig 40981 bp, 25 predicted proteins | sample MGYA00245777_ERZ724023 | MGnify/ENA primary metagenome ERZ724023 (study PRJEB28704, sample SAMN03018312) | fermentation metagenome | biome: anthropogenic terrestrial biome; feature: soil; material...
AGCAAATATTCCGGCACTATAATATTTATCAGGATAGATAAAATCGATTAAGTGATGTGGAACAGCATTTCTTTCCTCTATAGTAGGTTTTGCCGTACCAATATCCATATATAGAAATACTTGGCGAGAATCTGAAGAAATTATTTCAATAGGTAAGTATTCGTTTAATGCAATAGATAAATTAGTTTTCCCAGAAGCAGTAGCCCCGCAGATCACTATTAATAAGCGATTTTTAATAATTTTATTATATAAATCTTGATTTTCCAATTTTTCGAATTAATTTTCTATTTAATAGCAAATCAACTATTCACTCCACCCACTTTTACCAATTAAAGGTACAAAGCGAAAATCCCCTACAGGAGTTTCAATAAATTCATCATGAGAAATTCTCTCTACTAAATACATTGTTTGAATATCTTTTGTGCCTACAGGTACTACTAATCTACCTCCGACTGCTAATTGCCTTTTAAGTTCATCAGGTATAAATGGAGCCGCCGCTGTAACAATGATCTTATTAAATGGAGCATATTGCTTCCAGCCAAGAGTACCATCACCGAGTTTAATTTTTATATTTATTTTTATTCTTTTGAATAATTCTAATAAATCATTATATAAATCTGGAATTCTTTCCACTGAAAATACTTTAGCACCTAATACTCTTAAAATTACTGCTTGATAACCGCTTCCTGTGCCAATCTCAAGTACTCTATCTCCCTCATTTATGTCCAATAATTGAGTCATATAAGCTACTGTAAATGGTTGAGAAATAGTTTGATCGCACTCAATAGGTAAAGCTGTGTCCTCATAACTACGATTTAAGAAAGTCGGTTTGACAAAATATTCTCTCGGGACAAACGCTATAGCAGCTAAGACATCATCATTATAAATGCCTTGCTTTCTTAAATAATTAGCTAAGTTCAAACGTTGTTCACGATAAGTATTATCTACTAAAGTATTGAAATCTTCCATTTATAGAATATTAATATTATTTTTTAATTATTGATTTTTGCTTGAGATTTGTTTTCTTTGCACTGATTAATTCGGTGATTATTTTTTCTGATATAAATGCTGATTTAAGACTTTTAATAAATCATCTTTATTTATATTTAAATTAAATTTTGCTCTTTGTGCAATTGATATACTACCAGTCTCTTCTGATACGACTAATATCACGGCATCTATTTGTTCAGAAAGACCAAGAGCTGCTCTATGGCGAGTACCAAGATTTTTATTTTCATATTTAGTAACGTGAGATAATGGTAACACACACCTAGCAGCCACGATCATTTGGTTATCGATGATTACAGCTCCATCGTGAAGTGGAGATTTTGTATTAAATATAGACAATATCAATTCTCGAGATACTTTTGCATTTAATGGAATCCCCGTATCAATGCTCATTGCTACATTTTGTGAGCGAGTAAAAACTATCAATGCTCCAACATGTTTTTCCGACATTTCAATAGCTGCTTGCACAATTCCATCAATTGTTTGAGAAATATTTGCTCGACCGAATAAATTGAATATTGGTCCCTGAGTGAGCATTAAAAGTACTCTGCGCAGTTCTGGTTGAAATAATATTATAAAAGCAATAAGCCAAATATCTGATATTATTTTTAATATCCAATTTACTGATTTTAGATTTACTGCTTCGGCAATAAAGGACAATCCCATTAAGATAATTAATCCAAATAGAATTTGCACAGCAATTGTATTTTTTAGTGCTTTATATACCCAAAAAAACACTAAAGTTACAATAGCGATATCCAATAAATCGGTTATCGTAAAGCTAAGAAATCCTATTCTAAAAAGGTCCATTTATTTTTTGATTTTATTTAATCTTGTTTTATTTCTTTATATTTTCTAAACTTATCATTTTCATTTTTTTGATAAGCATTGACAATTCTAGCAACTAATTGATGACGTACAACATCTTTACTATCAAAATTAATGAAACCTATTCCTTTTACATTTTTGAGAATTTCAGTTGCATTAATTAAACCACAATTAGATTTATCAGCAAGATCTACTTGAGTAATATCACCTGTTACTACTGCTTTTGAACCAAAGCCAAATCGAGTAAGAAACATTTTCATCTGTGTCTTAGTCGCATTTTGGGCTTCATCTAAAATAATAAAAGCATTATTTAATGTGCGTCCTCTCATATATGCCAGAGGAGTAATTTCAATAATATTTTTCTCATACATACCTTTTAATTTCTCAGCAGGAATCATCTGAAATAATGCATCAGTAAGAGGACGCATATAGGGATCTAATTTTTCTTTCATATCGCCGGGTAAATACCCTAACGATTCGCCTGCCTCGACAGCTGGTCTCGAGAGGATTATTCTATTAACCTCGTTGTTCTTATATGCAGCTACTGCCATAGCGACAGCCAAATATGTCTTACCTGTGCCGGCTGGACCAATAGCAAAAACTAAGTCATTATCATTTACTAATTTAATATATTTTTTCTGATTATCTGTTTTTGCCTTTATTATATCTTTTACGCCATATAATATAACATCATCAGTTTTTTCGTTACCATTCCGAGGTAGATCATTCCCATTGATTGAAAGCAATTCTAAAATAGAAATCACATCACTTGTTTCTAATGTGCCATTTCTACGAATGATGTATACCATTTCATTAAAGATCTTTCCAATAAGCTTTACTTCTTCGCTCTCTCCCCGAATGGTAATTGTATCGCCTCGTACAGTAATTGTAGAGGAGAATTTTTTATCGATTAGCTTTAAATTACTATCATTTAGCCCAAGCAAAGTAATGGCATCAATATCAGTAATTTTAATTTTTTTTTCGGATAAATCCATTTATGATTAATAAGTAAATAATCGAGAATATTATTTTTATTTATGTAATTGCAAATTTAGTAAAATATATATTACTATAAAAAAATAAATTTATAGAAATTATAATTTTTTTTAAAATATTCATTATTTTATAAAATTAATAACTATATCTATTCGTTAATAATTTAACTATGAGTTTTATAAATAAATATTGTATGAAATACTATTAAGTCAAAAACAACTAACTAAAAATAAATATTTAATAAAGGACATATTATGAATAAAGCAATTATTATGGCTGGTGGATTCGGTACTCGTTTGCGACCTCTCACAATGGCAATCCCCAAACCAATGGTACCAATTTTAAATTCACCTATGATGGAGCACATTGTCAATCTACTTAAAACGCATAATATGTTTGACATAATTTCTGTTTTATATTTTCAACCTGACTCTATTACGTCATATTTCGAAAATGGAAGTAAATTCAGCGTTGATATGAAATACGTAATGGCTAATGCTGATTATGGTACAGCAGGAGCTGTACGTAATGCTTATGAAGGAATACAAGGCGAGAGATTAATTGTAATTAGCGGTGATGTACTCACAGATTTTGACTTAAGCAAAGCTCTCGAATTTCATATTGAAAATAAGTCTCAAGCTACTATTTTGCTTACTCGCGTACCAAATCCATTACAATACGGAATTGTAATGACTGACGCTGAAAATAATATTACAAGATTTCTCGAAAAACCATCTTGGGGAGAAGTTTTCTCAGATACAATTAATACCGGAATCTATATTTTAGAGCCAGAAGTAGTAGAACTTATTCCGTACCAAATGGAATATGATTTTAGCAAAGATTTATTTCCATTAATGCTAAATAAAAAAATGAAATTAATGGGCTACATTGCTGAAGGATACTGGAGAGACGTTGGTAATTTAAATGAATATCAATATGGACAAGCAGATGCAATTAAAGATAATATAAATCTGCAAATAAAAGGTACAAAAAAGGATAATAGTTATATCGGCTCAAATACTACTATTTCAAGAACTGCTAACTTAATTCAAAATAATGTAATTGGTGATAATTGCACCATTGGCGAGCATACTGATATTACTAATTCTGTAATTGGGAATAATTGCACTATCGGTAATGGAGTAAAAATCAATGGTTCTACAATTTGGGATAATTGCGTTATAGAAGATTTTGTTGAATTAAATGATGATGTAATTTGCTCTAATTGTGTTGTTCAGGAAAATGCAACTATAAGCGAAAATGTATTTATATCTGATTCTTGTGTAATTGGGAAAAATGCTATTTTAATGCCTAATATCAAACTCTGGCCAAATAAAAAAGTAGAGAATGGTGCTACATTAACAGGCTCATTAGTTCAAGAAGAGAAATGGCTGCGTGAGCTTTTCTCTGATGCAAGAATATCCGGTATTTCTAATATTGAAATTCATCCTGATTTTGGTACTAAATTAGGTACATCTCTTGGAATGGCTTTCGGTGCTAGTACTATGATGTTAGCTAGTAGGGATTCAGATCCTGTGTCTAGAATTATGAAACGTGCAATTACAGCAGGATTAGCATCAGTAGGAGTAGAAATTGTTGATTTACAATTTACATCTATCCCACAGACTAGACAAGAAATGAGATCAGGCAAATATATAGCTGGTCTTCATGTAAGGCGAAACCCTCGTAATCTTAATAATACAGATATAATTATCTTTAATAGCGAGGGTAAAGATATTTCTATTAATCAAACCAAGTCTATTGAAAGATACTTCTACGGCGAAGACATAAAGAGAGCTAATCCTTTAGCTGTCGGAGATATACATTATCCAGAGCGTACTAATGAAAAATATATTTTCCATATGCTCGAGCATCTTAATCAAGATGCGATTAAAAAAGCAAAATTTAAAGTACTTATTGATTATTCATACGGATTAGCCTCTACAATCTTCCCAAGTATATTAGGGAAATTAGGTGTCGATGCTATTTCTATTCATGGATATGTCGATTCAAGCAGATATCCAAACTATTCATTAAATGAAAATGCTGAATGCAATGAAAACAATGAAAATGATGAAGTTTGCCGTATTATGCGTTCGATGGGATATTCACACGGATTTATGATAGAGCCCGGAGCTGAGAAAATTAGTGTAATCGACGAAAGAGGTCATTGGTACAACCCTGTTAGACTACTCACATTAGTTGTAAAATTATTCTTAGATACTCATAAGGATCAAGAACCTTATAAAATTGCTGTTTCAATTGCTGCATGTCAGCTTATTGAAGAATTAGCAAAAGAACACAATGTAGAAGTAATTAGGATTAAAAATTCACATTCTGCTATGATGGAAGCCACTCGCGATCCTAACGTTTTATTCGTCGGAGGAGTATGGGGAAGCTTTATTTTTAGCAAATATTTATTTGCTACAGATGGAATTTTCTCAATTGCTCAAATGCTCGAAATGATCGCTTTATCAGGAAATAATTTATCCACTTTAGATGAAGCTATACCGGAGAGACATCAGCATAAATTAATGGCAAATTGCTCTTGGGAATATAAAGGGCAAGTAATGAGAAAATTAATGGAGCATTCAGAAGGTATGGAAAGAGAATTAGTCGAAGGCGTAAAAATTCACTTTGATAACGGAGATAGCGTTTTAGTAATGCCAGATAAAGAAAGCTCCGGATTTATTGTAATTGGAGAAAGTAATCAATTTGAATCAGCTATATTATTAGCTAAAAAATACAAAAAGAATGTAGAAGATTGGCAATAATAAAAAAGTTTATTATTAGCATGTCTAATAATATTTTCTTAAAATCAAAATTAACCCACAGGCTCTCCTCTGTGGGTTAATTTTTTAATGATTTATTTTATCGTTCTTTTCGCCAAATAATTTAATTTCTGGTACATCTTGCACTATTCCTAAAGCAAAAAGCATTTGTAAAATTTCATTCAGAGATTCTTTAATATCGTTGGTCCATTTATAATGAATATTTCCTTCTCGCTGATATTCATTCTTATCAGCATCATTATTTTCAATAATATTAAATTCATCAGATATTTCATGGTTGAATAATTCATTTGTTAAAGCAATTGGATCGCATTTATTAAAATCGCTTTTGCAAACCCAAAATCCCAAAATTAGTGGGATTTCATAAGTATCGAACCAAATTTCAGTTAGATCCATAATTGAAGAAGAATTATTTAATTCATTAAAAATAATCTCACAATCTGGATTTTCATTTTTTGCAGAATTATTATTAATTTCCGTAGGAAAGCAATCATATCTCTCTGAGAGAATAATTTTAGCAATCAATCCAATATATTCTTCATTTTTAGGCAGAGAAATAGTACTTATTTTATTTGATTTACCGCTAAATTCCATTGAAATAAGCCCCGTAAATGACTCCATTGCGATACATTTAGTAGGAATAACCATACTACTTCCATTTTCTGATGATTCACAATAGCTAATTGGATTTAGTAGAGCAATATCAAGTTTGTTTTGATTAAATAATTCTGAAATTTTCTTTTCAGGAAATCTATAGATTTCTAAATGATATTTTTCCTTTAAAATATCATAATTAGAAATTAATTCATTATATATAATGTTGCTTGGGATACCAATTTTAACGATACTTTGATTTTTCTGGTTCATTTTATTTATTAAAGATTTTTCCACATTTTAAATATATTATTCAATTAATTATTATTTTTGTAACTAATTATTTTAGTTATTAATCTTTTTTTGATATAAATTATTTAGGTTATTTTAAAATAACGCAAGTAGTCAAAAAAATTGTAACAAAATAAATATTTTTGTGTATTTAATAGTATAGATTAGTACTATTTTTAGGGTTTAGAATAAAGTTAAAATAATGGATAACATCATTTCAAATAATACCTGTTATAAAGATTTCGCCAAAAGATATGGCTTAATTTCTTTTGCATTGGTTTTTGTTGTGTTTTTGCTGTTTTCTTCTCTACATTTCTCTAATGGCTCTTTTATACAATACGCACAATTAATTTCCAAAGGAGATACTTTCAGACCTGTCGTTGAGAAACTTATATCTTCAGGAGTCGATTCGGCTTTTATTGAAAGAATGCTTCAAGACCCTAAAGTAAAATTTAATGAAAAATTTGTAACTATTAATGTAACCGGATATTTAAATAAAGTTAACTATTCTCATTTCTATAATAATCATTCAGTTAATAAAAACAAAGAATTTATCACAAACTATAATAATCAATTAACATTAGCAGAAAGTACATATAAAGTACCTAAAGAAATTATTGCTTCTATAATCTGGATTGAAACTAAACACGGTTCATATTTAGGAAATAATAATATCGTTAGTGTGTTTTTCTCGACTGCTCTTTGCGACGAACAAAAGTATATTAATTTAAATAAATCCAAAATCCGAAACAATCCAGATATTTTACCTAACCAATACACAGAATTAGATAAAAAAATTGAAGAACGCGCCAAGAAGAAATCTCTTTGGGCTATCAATGAAATAATTGCTTTAGAAAAAATGGAAAAACTATCCAAAACTCCTATTCAAAAAATTAATGGTTCATGGGCTGGTGCTTTCGGTAATTCTCAATTTCTTCCTTCTAGTTATATTTCTTGGGCTAAAGATGGAAATAATGACGGAATTATTAATCTATTCGATATGGATGATGCAATTTTCTCTGTTGCAAATTATTTAAAATCAAATGGCTGGAGTGATGATTATAATTCACAAAAAAATGCTGTTTATCACTATAATAATAGCAACGACTATGTAAACGCAGTATTTACTTTAGCAAAATACTCTAAAACATAACATTAAAATGTTTTAAAATTCCTAAATAATATTTCAGTTTTGCTGTGGATTCTATTAATCAAATTGATGATAATTAGGAAATTTTAATTTTAGAAAATTTAACAAAAAAAACCCATTGAAATCTCAATGGGTTTAATATTTTATATCAACTTTTAGCAGATTTTTATTACAAAAAATATCTATTTAGCTTTTAATTTCATTCCTTCATCAAGTAATTCATTTACTTTTCCAATTGAATCAGCTTCAGCATAGAATCTAATTAATGGTTCTGTACCAGAAGCTCTAATTAAAAGCCATCCTCCATCTACGTAGAACTTATATCCGTCTGATAAATCTGTATCTAATACAGGATATTTGCCAAGTTTCTTTGGAGACTTTTTGCAAGCAGCAAGAATTTGATTTTTTTGTTCTTGAGTAACTTTTTTATCACGACGTAAATATCTATGAATACCAAATTCTCTATCTAATTCTTCGCATAATTCAGCAAGTGATTTTTTTCTTACTGCCATTACTTCTAATAATAAAAATGCATTAAATAATCCATCTCTCTCAGGGATATGTAAGCAAGTACCTAAGCCACCAGATTCTTCGCCACCAATAATTAATTTTTCTTCGGTCATTACTTTTGCAATATATTTAAAACCTACTGGTGTCTTTATAAGCGGAATATTTTTCTTTGCACAATAGGCATCTACCATAGAAGTAAGGGATAAAGTTTTAGCTACTGAACCCTTCTTTTTGCGAACTTCTACTAAATATTTAAGTAAAATCATAAATACTTTATGAGAATCTACGAAATTTCCTTCGTGATCAACTACACCTAATCTATCAGCATCGCCATCAGTAGCGATTCCAATATCATATTTCCCTTTGCGTACTTTGGTCATTAATTCATCTAAGCAATCGTAAATTGGTTCTGGATGATCAATATCACCAAAGCTTGGATTAAATTCATTATGAATTTCTTCTACACCATTTAACAATAATTTAATGGTATCAATGCCAGCACCATACATTGGATCATAAATAATCTTAAAATCTGCATCTTTAATTACATCTACATTAATTTTTTTGCGTATATTTCTAATATAAGATTCTTTAGCATTGAAAAAGCGAATCTTCTTTTCAGATACATACTCATCAAGAGTCTTAAGATTATATTTAGGGGTTTTTGCTTCTATTTTTCTCAATTCAGCTTCTAGCTTAGCTATTTGTTCCGGTAGAGCAGGACCACCAAATCCACCCTTTAGCTTATATCCATTGTATTCCATTGGATTATGACTTGCTGTGATCACTATTCCAAATTCTGCACCCTTTTGCTTAGTGTGGAATGAGATTTGAGGAGTAGATGCAAATTCTTCAGCTAGATGAACAGTTACATCTTGCGAGGCAATAATTAGTGCAACTTCTTTTGCGAATCTCTCACCCATAAAGCGAGTATCATAACCGAGCACCACAGCAGGGTTATTGCTATTTTCTGATTTTACATATCTTGCAGTAGCTAAAGCTACTTTTCTTAGATTATCATAAGTGTAATCTTCGGCAATTATGCCGCGCCATCCATCAGTTCCAAAAACTATCATTTAATTTTTAAATATATTTATTTTAACAAAAGATTTTACTTTCAATAATTAGAATATTATTACTATTCTAATATTATTATATTATATAAATAACAACTATATTTCAAATTTATTTTAAATTTATTTAATATTTTTTTATTCTTTATAAATTAATTGGCAAAATGTTTGTATTTTTACAATAATATTGATTATTATTACTATTTTTTGAAACTTTAAAAGATTCTTTAATAACCCAATAAATAAAATATTTTTCTTCGATTTAGCTTATGATAAATAAATATTCAAAATATAAATATATTTTATTGCTAATTATTTCATTAGCGTTCCCAAAATCTACTTTTCCTGCAAGTATATCGCTATTCGATATTGATGCAAGCAAGTTCCCAGAAATGAGTGCAAAAGCTTTTTTCTTAGATGATAAGGGAGAAAGCATTCCAATTATAAATAATTCTGATATTCAAATAGATGAAAATGGCACTGCCCGCAATATCCAATCAATCGATTGTCCATCACCGAAACCACCGGAAGCCTTAAGTGCAGTGCTTACTATCGATGTGTCTGGTTCAATGATAGGGTCGGGTATACAAATAGCATCTTCAGCAGCTAAGGCATTTATAAATAACATACCACTCGGGAAATCTGAAGTAGCTATCACATCATTCGATATGAGAAATTATTTAAATTGCAATTTCACTACTGATAAGCAAACATTATTATTTGCAATCGATAAATTAAGCCCAATGGGTGGTACAGATTTCAATGCTGGACTTTTAAATAAAATGTTTGGGAGTTTAATAATTGCAGAAAAAGGACAACATAAAAAAGTAATTATTTTCCTCACCGACGGTTTTGCTTCTGGTGATGAAAATGAAATTATTAATACTGCAAATGATATGGATGCAGTAATTTATTGCGTAGTTATTGCGCAGAAAGCTCCAGAAATATTAAAAAGAATTGCACAACGTACAGGAGGAGAATATTTTGAAAATATTCGTACTGCAAGCGAAGCTGAAAAATGTTATAAAGATATTTTAAATAAAGCTCAAGGCGGAGAACCATGCGTTTTAAAATGGCAATCTGGAGGATGCCCGGATAATAGACGCTTGCAAATTTCATATCCTCAATATAATATAAGTGCTTTTGATTACTATTCTGTAGATTATTCCCTACTACCTTCTCTCACCATATTACCAAGTGAATCAATTCGATTTGGAGGTTTAGAACCAGGTACTTATGACACAAAAAAAATTAGAATTATAAATAGAAATGATATTATTAAAATAGATAGCATTTCAGGTACTCACCCTCAATTTAAAATATTAGATTTCCCAGTTGGTGGGATAATACTTAATCCTAACGAAGAAATTGAATTGACTATACAATTTCTACCATTTGATTCAGCTTATAAATTTTCAAGATTTACCGTTCATTCTAATGCTTGCCTTGGAAATTTCTTTTATGCTAGTGGAGGTTTCTATGGTGCAAAAAGTAGTTTAGTGGTGGACTCACCAAATGGTGGAGAAAGCTTTCAAGCTGGTATAGATACCTTAATCACATGGAAAGGTATTCCTGAAAGTGATTCCGTAAAGATAGAATTATCTATTGATGGTGGTTTCACATGGAAACAACTTACCACTGGAGGTATCGGCTTAAAACATAAATTTATTCCTCCAAATATTGAATCAGACAAGTGCCTAATAAGAATAAAGCAATTAGAAACAATGGGTAGTAGAATGAATTCTTTTAGGGTACATACTTTCACGGCAAAATCAGTCTCTATCAGCCCAAATTCTAAGCTTATTGCGACATCTGGTGAAGAAAGAAATTTTAATATATATGACATTACTACAGGAAAATTAGAAAAGTCAATATCTTCGACATTAATTTTCAAAAAAGTTAAATTCTCTCCAGATGGAAAATACCTTGCTACCTCTGTTTCTGATTATTCACTTGAAATTTACAATACAAATGATTGGACTCGAGTAAAAAAAATTGAAGGTAAAACAAGTTGGATAGATGACTTTGTCTTTTCTGCTAATTCTCAATACGTTGCTACTATAGCAGATGAAATGAGTAATAGACGGATAATGATTACAGATCTTAATACTAACAAATCGACTTATACAAATGGTACTCATGGTGCTATTATAAATAATATAATTACAAATTTCGATGGTACTCAAATTATAAGCACTTCTGATGACGGGATAATTAAATTATGGGATTTTGCTTCAGGTAATAAAATAAAATCTATTTATGCAAATAATAAATTAAAAGCGATTTCGCTAAGCCCAGAGGGAGCACGAATTTCTGTTTTATCAAGTAATGGAATTAGCAATGATATAAATCTAATAAAAACCTTTGATTTAAAATCAGGACAATTATTAAACTCAATTAATTTAAAAAATGATCAATTTACTGATATTGAATATAGTTATGATGGACAAAGTATAGTAGCTTCTACACTAAAAGGATATTTATATTTTTATTCAGCTGATAATTACGATTCTCTTAGAAATCTTAGAATTAATTCCTTTATAATTAATGATATTGAATGGAGCAAAGATTCCAAATACTTAACTGCAATTACTAATGAAGGTAATTTGCACTTAATTAATTTTGAAATCATTCTTCAAGAAGATATTTCTGATGATAATTTCACGATTACTAAAGCTAATTTCATAAAAAATAAAATTCAATTTTCTCCTCTTAGAGTCGGTGAAATTAAAGATTCAATTTTTATTGATGCTTTTAGAAATAATTCAAACTTTCCTATAATAATTAAAGGTCATAAATTTATTTCAGGAGATGTAAATGCCTTTGCTTATGTATCATATACTGATACTGTTCTTGCAAATTCATCAGCAAAAATTGAATTAAGATTTCTCCCAATTGAAAATAAAGCTTATAATTCAATATTTCGATTATATTTAAATTCAGATTCAGTTGATATCACTGTAAGCGGAATTGGGTACAATCAATTTTACACAGAATTTAATAAAATATTAGATTTCGGGAAAATACCAATCGACTTTACTAAAGACACATTGTTTAAAGTTTTTAAAAATAACTCTAACAAAACAATCACAATTAATAGTGTGAAAATAAATGGATATGACTATAATTCATTTTCATTTAAAAATAATTTTGATAATACTATTTCGAATGAAGAAGATTTTCTAATACCAATTTCATTTTTACCTTTAGAAAGAGGCATCGCAAATACAATATTACAATTGTACACTGATTATGAAGATGCACCAGTTGAAATCCAGTTAATTGGAGAAGGAATAAGCGATTGCGGGGCAGAATCAATAAATAGACCAAATATTAGAGAGCTTAAAAATATCGATTTCATCGGTGATGCTTATATGTCTGATTCTCTATTAGTATTAAATCAAGCTAAAGACCAATCTCTCGGAGGAATTCGGTTAGCTAATTTAGTACCAATTGATAGTGGGTTTTATCTTACAATGAAATTCTCAATTACCGATCCTTATCAATTCTCTCCTACAGAATATTCATATCCCGGAGCTGATGGAATAAGTATTGTCATTAATAATTCCAATGAAAGAAGTGGAATTACAGGCGGTGGTATGGGTTATACAGGATTGAAAAATGCAATGGCTGTGGAAATTGATTTATTCGCAAATGATAAAAACCAGATTGAAGATTATAACGATCCGAATGGAAATCATATTGCTATTATGAAAATCCCATTGAGCGATTCTACTCTTACCTCTTTCCATAAAAATAATAATGTTTTAGCAACTGAAACGCATATTGAATCTATTCGTTCTGATGGTTCTCCATACTATTTAAAGATAGAATACGATAACGCTAATTCGAAATTTAATGTGTTTTTTGATACCAATGGAGAATTTATAACACCGGTTATTTCAATTAGTGATTTCAATTTTAAAGATATAATTAAATTATTTGATAATAGAGGAGCATTTATTTCAATATTTGGAGTAAGTGGAAGCTCTTATCAAACCCATAAATTACATAGTCTCAGACTATGCACATATTTAAATGCTCAGCCAGTATATAGTAGTATCGATTTTGAAGATTATAGCAATGATATTATGTTTAATTATAAAAATCAAAATAAAACTGTAGAATTGCAAAGCAAAATCAATACTCCTTCTGAAATTTCAATTATTAATGGTATGGGTAAAGTTGAAAAGATAATTTCATTATTTTTAATTGAAAATCAACCTTCAATAATTCCTGTTGAGTTCCTATCTAATGGATTCTATATTTTTAAAATTCAATATGGTAATAAAATATTAAATCAAAAATTTATAAAATATTAATTAATTTAAAAGCAGAAATACAAAATTTATTATTATTTTCTGTTTTTCCATTAATTTATATTAAATTTTCCTAATTTTGTAAATAATAAAAAAACAAAATATCAAAAAAATAAAAGGTAAATCAATATGTACGGTGAATTAAAAAATTATTTAAACGAAGAAATCTCTAAACTTCACGAACAAAAATTATATAAAGGTGAAAGAATTATAGAAAGCCCACAAAGTGCTGAAATATTAGTAAAAGGAAAAAAAGTACTAAATTTCTGTGCTAATAATTATTTAGGACTTTCTTCACATCCGGATTTAATAAAAGCTGCACACGACGAAATAGATAGTCGTGGATATGGATTATCATCTGTTAGATTCATTTGTGGTACTCAAGATATTCACAAAGAATTAGAAGCTAAAGTCGCTAATTTCTTAGGAATGGATGATTCTATCCTATTTTGCTCTTGCTTCGATGCTAATGCAGCTGTATTTGAACCACTTTTAGGTCCCGGAGATGCTATCATTACAGATGCTCTAAATCACGCTTCAATTATTGATGGAATTCGCCTCTGCAAAGCTCAAAGATGGATATATAATCATAGCAATATGAGCGATAAAGAAGAATTAGATCCATCGACTGGAAAAACTAGCAAGGGATTAGAAAAATGTTTAAAAGAAGCTAAAGAAGCTGGATGTAGATTTATTATGATTGCTACCGATGGAGTATTTTCAATGGATGGTGATATTGCTAATTTACCTGCTATTTGTGATTTAGCTGATAAATACGGTGCTTTAGTAATGGTTGATGAATCACATTCTTCTGGTTTCATGGGTAAAACAGGACGCGGTACTCATGAGCATCATAATGTAATGGGTAGAGTTGATATCATTACAACTACATTCGGAAAAGCATTAGGAGGAGCATCTGGTGGATGTATAGCTGGACCAAAAGAAGTAATTGATTGGATGCGTAATAAAGCACGCCCTTATTTATTCTCAAATACACTTGCTCCTTCAGTTGTTGGGGCTACAATTAAATGCTTAGATATATTATCAAAAACTACTGAGCTACGAGACAAATTAGAAGAAAATACTAAGTTATTTAGAGCTGAAATGACAAAAGCAGGATTTGATATTATACCTGGCGAACATCCTATTACTCCTATTATGTTTGGGAAATATGACAATTGCTCAGAATTAGCTGTAAGATTTGCCGATAGAATGCTTGAAGAGGGTGTTTATGTTACAGCATTTTCATTCCCTGTAGTTCCACGCGGCAAAGACAGAATCAGAGTACAAATTTCAGCAGGTCATAGCACAGAGCACATAAAAACTGCAATAGCAGCTTTCATTAAAGTAGGAAAAGAATTAAAAATGATTTAATTTATAAATATTCTGATAATTTATACCACAAGAGCCGATTGATTTCGGCTCTTGTTTTTTTTATTTGGTTATTATTGAATTGTTTAATAATTTCTATTCCAATTCAATTAATAAAGTACCTTTAGGTACTCTCTCGCCTACTTTTACAGCTATTTTTTTTACCTTTCCGGTAATAGGAGTTTTGATTGTATTTTTCATTTTCATAGCTTCGATTATTATCAGATCTTTTCCTTTATTTACTGATTCTCCCTCTCTAACTAGAATTTTATATACAGTACCGGGAATGAATGAATTTACTTCAAGTGGGTTTGGTTTAGTATAAACTTTCCTATTACGAAATTTATTGGAAACTTTAGTTTCATATTTTGTATCGTCAATAATTATAAATTCTTTTTCCATTTTATTTATCCTAATTAATTATTAAATTATTAAAAATATCAATTATTTAAATTAAAATGGAGGAATGCCATGCTTTTTAGTAGGCATTACTTCTAATTTATCTTGAGATATTTCAATTGAATGTGCTATATAGCTTCTAGTTTCTTCTGCTTTAATAACAGCATCAATATAACCATTAGCAGCTGCTACATAAGGATTAGAAAATTTATCAGTATATTCCTTTACTTTGATTTTTCTCATTTCATCAGGATTTTTTGCTGACATAATTTCTTTTCGGAAAATAATATTTGCAGCTCCTTCTGGTCCCATAACTGCTATTTCTGCGTTAGGCCAAGCAAAAACAAAATCAGCACCTAAGTGTCGTGAGCACATTGCGATGTAGCCACCACCATATGCTTTTCTTAGGATTACTGTAATTTTTGGTACTGTGGCTTCGCTATAAGCATATAGTAATTTAGCACCATGACGAATTACACCTGCGTGTTCTTGATCTACTCCTGGCATATAACCCGGCAAATCAACAAAAGTAACAATAGGAATATTAAAAGCATCGCAATATCTGATAAATCTAGCAGCTTTATCTGATGAATCTACATCTAATACACCAGCCATTACTAAAGGTTGATTACCTATAATACCTATTGTATCACCATTAATTCGGCAGAATCCAATCACAATATTAGCTGCCCAAAGTTCTTGCACTTCCATAAAATCAGCGTCATCTGCCACTGCTCTTATCACATCTCGTACATCATAAGGTTGAGTAGAATCTTGAGGTAAAATATTTTGAATATCTATTTGGCTAACTTTGCTTTTTGGTGGGAATTTAAGTGCTTTCTTTCTGTTGCTCCATGGAATAAAAGTAATTAATCTTTTAATTTGCTCAAAGGATTCAGCTTCAGAATTTGCAAAGAAGTGAGCATTACCAGTAACTTCAGCGTGGATTTTCGCTCCTCCAAGATCTTCCATACTAATCTCTTCGCCAAGTACAGATTTTACGACTTCAGGACCCGTAATAAACATTTTAGAAATATTATCTACTACAAATACAAAATCTGTAAGAGCAGGAGAATAAACGGCACCACCGGCACAAGGACCTAAAATAACTGAAATCTGTGGGATCACTCCAGAAGCACGCGTATTACGGAAGAAAATTTCGCCGTATCCAGCTAGAGAATTCACTCCTTCTTGTATCCTAGCACCACCGGAATCATTTATACAAATTATTGGAACTCCCAATTTGATTGCATGATCCATTATTTTAGTGATCTTTCGAGCGTGCATTAAGCCAAGAGAGCCACCAGCTACTGTAAAATCTTGAGCATAAATACAAACTGGTTGACCGAACATTGTTCCTGTACCTGTTATAACTCCATCTGCAGGAAGTTCCTTAGAATTCATTCCGAAATCTTCACATTTGTGTTCGACGAACATATCATATTCATAAAATGAGCCTTCATCTAAAATTGCATTAATTCTATCGCGAGCGGTCATTTTCCCCATAGAGATTTGTTTCTTTATGGCTTCCTCCCCACCACCTTCTGATACTTTTTTCTTTTTTGATAAGAAATCAAAAAGTCTTGAAGCTATTGACATATTTTTTCCTTTTCGAAATTATTAGTTTAATTATTAATAATTAATAAACGAATTTATTAATTTAATATTTATTTTGTCTACATATTTTTTTAAAACAAATTTTTAAATAATAATCTTTTCTTTTGATAATACATAATAATATTTAAATCTATATTAATAATATCATAAATTTAATTTAATACGTCTATTGAAATTAAAGATTTTTTTAACATTTATTTTATAAATAAGAAATGAAAAATAGCTTTACGATTAGAACAATTATTAAAGTATTTATTGTTTTAATCTCAATTACCGGAATTTATAGTTGCCAGACCTTACAGCAAATAGGGAATACAATTTCTAATTTAAGGAAAATTCAATTTAAGTTAGATAATGTAAGCAATTTTAAAGTGTTAGGAATAGATATTGGCAACCGCACTACAATGCAAGATTTTGGCCTCGACGAAAGTGCTAGATTAGGTGCAGCAGTTTTAGCTAAGAAATTACCTATAGATTTTATTTTGAATGTAGCTGCTCTTAATCCAAATAGCGACAATATAAATGGACAATCTAAAACTTTAGCCACTCTTACCTCTTTCGATTGGAAATTATTCTTAGATGATACAGAGACTATTGCTGGAAATATTGGAAATTCTATTACTATTCCAGCTTCTGGGCAAAGTACTAATATTCCTCTTGGTATGAATTTAGATTTGTTCAAGTTCTTTAGTGATAATTCCCTCGATAGAATCATGAAATTAGTTCTTGCAATAGGTGGAAAAGAAGGTTCTACTTCAAGAATTAAGCTTGACGCTAAGCCTACTATAAATACTCCATTAGGACCAATTACATACCCAAGCAGGATTACTATTATCGATACAGAGTACAGAGGATAAGCGACAAACAAATGAATAATTTATTTTTGTATTTGTCTATATCATTTTTCGTAATTGGATTACTTACAGCATTTTTTTCTACTGTATTTTTATCATTACGCGAAGATGATTATGAGCAATTATCTATAGATAATCCAAAATTTTTAAAGAGGATAAAATATTTAAATTTTAATCATTCAGCTTCGAAGTATCCTTTTATTTCGATAGAATTCATTTTATATTTATTTGCAAGTGCTTTGCTTAATCAGCATTTATTCTCATTGGAAATCTCTCAAGCAGCGATTTATGGAATATTAGCAATTATATTTATTTTATTACTTGTTTTAAGAACAATGTTTTATGCATTTGGTTCAAATATTTCTATTTCATTTGCGATAAAATTTAGTTTTATATTACAAATCTTGATGTTTCTTTCAGTGCCTTTTGATAAATTTTTATCGTGGCTAAGTACCTCAATTTCTAAGAAAACAATTCAAGAAAGCTCTTTTGAAGAACTTTCAGCTTTAGTTGATACTGTATGCGAAGAGAATGATACAGACAATATAGGAGAATATACCCTACTAAAGAATGTCATTAATTTCAAGGATGTATATGTATCTGATATAATGACACCACGCACTGTAATTTTTAGTTGTAATTCCGAAAATATAATCAATGATGTAGTTAATTTGCCTGAGACTCAGATGTATTCGAGATTACCACTTAAAAATGGCGAGACTATGGATAATGGAGTAATGGGTTATGCTCTTACTAAAGATATTTACCGAGCTGCACTACAGGGAAAAGGTAAAATGAAGCTAAAGCAATTATCAAGAAAAATTGAATATATTCCCGAAAATAGTAGTTTAGAAAAAGCACTTGATTTGCTTCTTAAAAAAAGACAAATGATGCTACTTGTGGTAGATGAATATGGTGGAATAGAGGGCTTACTTACAATGGAAGATATCATCGAGACTATTTTAGGTGCTGAAATATTAGACGAAGGTGATAAATTTGCTGATATGCGTGAACTTGCTAAACAAAGAAGAGATAAGCGAATAGCAAGTGCTTCTCAAAAATCTGAATAATTTTCAAAGCAATTTTCAATTTTACTTAAATTACTAAGTACCATTATAAAAGAGTGGAATCTAATATTAGAATTGTTGATCATAGTGAAACTGACATTGAACATTTACTTAATAATTTCAATGTCTTTTTCACAAATAATTATAGTCAATATTTAATTTCAAATGATAATCCGGAAAGAACTTTATTAGCTGATTCTGTTATTATTATTGACGAGCAAGTTTATAATCTATATAAGAATAATCATTTATTTCAAAATATAGACAAAAAAAGAATAATTCCAATTATAGCACTTGAACATAATAAAACTCTCGACTCTGCATTATTTATATACAATAAATTAACCGAATTAAAAGCAGATAAATATACTCAAATAATTGCTATCGGCGGAGGGATAATTTGTGATATTGCTTCATTTATTGCAGCTACCTTCTATCGAGGTACAAAAATTCTATTGATCCCAACGACATTACTTGCTCAATGCGATGCAGCAATCGGAGGGAAAAATGGTGTAAATTTCAATCATATTAAAAATGCTATTGGTACTATTCGGCAAGCAAATTCAATTATTATTGATATTAATTTCCTTCAGACTCTACCAATTAATCATATCTCAAATGGTTTCGCTGAAATAATAAAAATTGCTGCAATTAGAGATATAGAATTATTCAAACAATTACAAAATATCGATTTTCCAGATATTTTTTCAAATGTAAATGAACTCAATAATATAATAAAAAAAGCTATTTATAATAAATTGCAAATAGTAGCGGAAGATGAAAATGAAAAAGGACTTCGCCGAATACTTAATTTCGGTCATACAATCGCCCATTCTCTCGAATCAGTGTATGGTATATCGCATGGGAGAGCAGTCGCTATTGGAATGAAATATGCTACTCAATTTTCAGTTAATAAATATCAGTCTGATACCACAATTATAGAACAAATGAATAATATCTTGATGAAATTTAATTTAATAGACAATAACTTTAAAATTGAAATTGATAAAATATTTGATTTTATTGCTGCTGATAAAAAGAAAGAAAAGGATATTTTACATTTTGTTATTTTAAATAAGATAGGTCAAGCTGAACAAGTAAAAATCAAATTAAATGAATTGAAAGAAGAATTAAATGCTTTGCACAACAATTAAAAATGACGACTTTAATATTTTATATAGCTCTGCTCAAAAATATCCATTTATTGAGCTGAGAATAGATGATTCAAATCTAACTGAAGAAGAAATTACAAGAATAATTGCAATTAAAGGAAATGAGAAAATTTTTACTATTCGCAATCAATCGAAAAGTAATGAATCAAAGCTATATGATTTTATTATTGCTAGTGACCAACATTGTGAATATTTTGATGTAGAATTTGACTTCCCATATTTAGATAATTTTTGTAAATTAGCTAAATCAATTAATTCTAAATTGATTCTATCGTATCATAATTTAAATTATCTGCCATCGGTAGCAGAATTAGAAAATTTAGCTAATACTGCACATAAATTAAAAGCTGATTATTTAAAAATCGCCTGCCAATGCAATAATACTCAAGAATATTTAGATTTAATTAACTTATATTCTAATCCTTTAATTACTAAATTATTCCCTAAGAAATTAATTGCTTTGCCAATAGGAACTAAATGGAAACTGCATAGATTATCACTGCTTGAATTAGGTTGTCCTTTTGTGTATGTTTGCGAAGATGATAAACCACCAGTAGCTGATGGACAAATTCCATTTTCAGTAGCAAATAAGATACTTAATTTAATTCAATAGAGCTTACATTAACTTTTTTAAAGATTTTATATTTATGAGATATTTTGCTGTAGTAGGTAATCCAATTTTGCATAGCAAAAGCCCGGAAATTTATAACTCTTGGTTTAAAGATGATAATATTGATGCTCATTATTCAAGGATTGCAGCAGAAAATATAAATGATGCCTTATATTTATTTGATGAACTTAAATTATCCGGAATAAACGTTACTGCACCCTTTAAGAATAAAGCATTTTTATCGTGCGATGAAGTCGATAAAATCGCTAGTAATACTCAATCAGTAAATACTATCATAGAAATTGATGAAAAAAAATATGGAAAGAATACTGATTCAATTGGTGTTGAATTCGCCCTTGAGAATGCTAAGATACAAATTAAAGATAAAACTGTATGTGTGATTGGAGCTGGAAATGCTGGGAAATCAGCTTTAGAATATTTATCATCAAAAACAAATAATATATTTTTAATTAATAGAGATAATACTAATAGTAGAGAAATAGCAGAAAAATTTTCTGCTACTTATATTCCATTATCCAAAGTAAATTTACATATTTTAAAGTTTGATATTATTGTTAATACATTGAGCCCTAAATTACTAAACTTAAAATTCGACACATTTAAAAAAAGTGTTGTTGTAGTTGATGCAATTTATAATAATTCAAAGCTAAAAGAAATCTGCAAACTTAAGAATATCACATATTTAAGTGGATATGAATGGTTATTATATCAAGCTATACCTGCATATAAATCATTTACTGGTAAAAACGCTATAATTACATCAAAATTAAGAAGGAAAATTCAGACCCCTAAAAGATTTAATTGCATCTATTTAACTGGCTTTATGGCTTCCGGAAAAACAATTATCGGTAAGGAATTAGCTAAAAAATTAAAGATGGATTTCTATGATTTAGACGAAGAAATTGAGAAATTCACTCAAAAATCAATTAATCAAATTTTTAATGATTCAGGAGAAACAGAATTTAGATTAATTGAATCTAAAATACTAAAAAGTATTTCTAAAAAAAATAATGCCATTATAAGTTTGGGCGGAGGTGTAATCTTAAGCGAATCAAATAGAAAAATTATAAATAAAAATTCTTTAGTAATTTGGACATTTACAAGCCTAAGCAAAACATTGCAAAGATTGACTAATACTAGCAATAGACCACTTTTCAACAATTCAAATATTTCTAATCTACAGAACTTGTATGAAAAAAGGATTCCATTATATTTTTCAATATCAGATTTAATAATTAATTCTGAACAAAATTTTGAAAGAGTAGTTAACCGATTAGTTGATGAAATTTCTGCAATTAAGCCAATTAAAGAAAAGAAATTTTATAAAGTGATTTGCCCCACTTCAAAAAGTTATTTTCAAAGAGAGGTTGCTATTTCTTTATTAGGTTCCTCGCCCACAAAAATTATTTTTAATCAAGTCTGCGACGATTCTCTCACTGTAATTCGATTAGCTTATGAAATTGGAAATTTAGTCTTTTCAAGTACATTAATTGATTACTTTATAAATTGTGATTTATCCCTATATTCACAATCTAATAAGCGATTTATAAATAAGATTCTTAAGTTAGACAGAAAGAATCTTCAGCAAAAAAGCATTGCTCAATATTATTTCATCATTGTATCCTCGTCAAATAAACCATTTCCGAACTCAATAAATTGTGGTGAGTCCGGATTAGCATTTAATTTATTTTCAGGGATTTGTGCTCTACAGGATACTGAAACAACAATAAAAGCAGAAGGTACTTTACAAAAAAGAAACATTAATTCTTTAATTACTGCAATCAAAACTACAGGAAAAGAGGTAATTATAGAAAAAAGGTCTTCAATAAATGATAATCAATATCCTCCTCTGAAAATTAATGGTAAGGTAATGCACACGCATATAGATATCGGGGAAATTGAGACTTCTCAACCAATATCAGCTTTGCTTTTGTTATTGAGTAAATTAAATGTCAATGCTAAAATTACTTATAAGCAGATAAAGAGTTTTAATTATGCTTTGATGACAGCTCAAACTATCAGACGACATAATAAACGAATAATTCATAAAGATGGCTTTTTTCAAATTAATGCAGGTAATGAATTACAAAATTCACATAAAAAATACTCTCCTGAGGGCTGCTGGAGTAGTGCGACCTTTTGGTTAATATTATCTGCATGCACAAATTATAATATTAAAATCAATAATATTAATCCAGAAAGTTTGCAACCGGACAAAGCAATTTTAGACATAATTAAATTAGCAGGTGGAGATTTTTTATTTTCTAATGGAGATTATTCAATTTCAAAAAGACCGGAACATTCATTTGACTATGATTGCACAAATTGCCCGGATCTAATACCTAATCTCATTGTTTTTGCTAGTTTTCAATATGGTATTAGCAAGATCAGAGGAATAAATAGATTAATTAATAAAGAAAGCAATAGACTTAAAGTAATTTTAGAAGAATTTTCTAAATTTCATTTAAATATGAAAGTGGAAGGAGACACATTAAGTATACATCCTTCTATGGTAATTCCTGCAGAAATTAATTATCATAATGACCATCGAATAGAAATGGCAGCCACGCTATTTAACTTAATTCTTGGATATAAAAAATATATCGGTGGTAAAATAAAATTTGCAGGTGGTAAAATAAAATTCGCAGGTGGTAAAAATAAATTCGCAGGGAAATCATATCAAACTTTTTATAATGATTTAGATAATTTTTTAGATTTTATAAAATAATAGGACAAGAGATAATAACATTTTATATTAGATCCTAAAAATTTATAAATAACGACACATTGATAAATATTTTCAAATGCAAAAGCAAAGAATATCAATTCTTTTTTTTAATAAATTTAATCTTTTCCATTTTTCAATCGTTATAAAATAATATTAAGTAGTGATAGTTTTATAATGGTTAAACTTTTTTATTAATAATATTAAGTTCTTTTTTCAATATGACTCCTAAACAAATTTGTTTACCACGTTATTTACATTCTATTTTATTAGTAAGTATTATATTTTTGACATCGCATAGTATTAACTTTGCTCAAAGTTATAATCCAACTAATATGAATTTTGAATTTCCTATAATGCGTTCTGACAGCCTGCCTACAGGATGGGAAATCACAAATTCAACTAAAAAAAAGGGTTATAAAGCAAAAATTTCAAATATATCGCATTCAGGTGAATATTCTTTATTGTTGTATTCTGATACTCTGGATATAAATTTAATTGACCCAACTGGATTAGTTCATCAAAGCATATTCCCATCAGCATATTTAGGTAAAAAAGTAACCTTTTCAGCGTACTGCAGAGGAGATGGTAAAGCATCTTTGGCTCCAAACATATTATGGATAAAAATTTATACTTCAGATAAATATTTTACAAATTATATAAGCAATTCGACTGCTCAAGTAGCTCCTAATGAATGGAAGAGATATGAAGTAACTGCAGAAATTCCCAAAAATGCAGTAAAAGTTGAATTTGGATTAATGCTTAAATCTGCTGGTAAAATATGGATGGACGATGCTGAATTTGCACTAGCCGGTAATGCAGACTACACATCACTGCAGTTAAATCAAAATCAATTAAAAGAATTAACTGCTTATGCGAAATTTATTTCTTCATTTTTATTCTATTATCCCGATCCTCGACTTGCAGGAGCTGATTTGCGAACTGTTGTCGAACATGGTGTAGATAATATTTTATCAAGCAATGCAAGTATTGAACAAAAAATTAAGAATATCTATACCTTTACAGGTAATAATTTACAATTTAGCAAAAGTAATAAATCAACATATAATTTTAAGAAAATAGATTCTACTGCTGCTTATGATGATAATTATTATCCCGGATTTCGCCTCTATAAAGGAATGTACGATATAAGTCCAAAATCTCTTTTTTCATCTAAATTTCAAAATTGGTATAGGAATTTTAGAGAATTCCCAAATTTACTTACACAAAATATATTAGTTTCTGATTATAAAGATAAAGAATTTAAATTTCAAGTATTTACTAAAAATATTTTAATTAATTCTTATAGTAAATCCTTTGCTATTATCGCATTTAAAGATGAAAATAGAAATATTATATCAGTTACTATCCCCGAACCCAAAAAACTCAAAAATAAAAACGATTGGCAAGAACTCTCTATTTCCGGAATAATACCACAAAATTGCATTACAATAGACATTAATTTATTCCTAGATGGTGAAGGTCGTGCATTATTTGATGATGCAAGCCTTATTATAGAAGGGAAAGAGCAAATTAAAAATGGTGATTTTGAGAATTTTATTTCGGGTTGGTTCATTAGCGAAAAGAGCGAAAATGTAGCATATAAAATAGTAAAAAATATTAGCGAAAAAAGAAGCGGATTTGCTTCAATTGAATTAAAAGTATCGAATGATGAAAATATTATTTATCCGAAGCTAAATGATATTTATAAGTTAAAGATTGATGATAATTTATTCTTCCAATTCCCAAAGGTGAGACTTACCAATGCCAATGATACTACTCAATTCATTAAATTGGAAAATAAAACATATCAATTATTTAATAATTATAGTGCCAGAATTGCTAGTGTGATTTATACTTGGGCATTCTTAAATAATTTCTCTATGCTCAAAGATAAAACAATTGATAATAATAATTTTAATAAAAATATTATTGCTGAATTAGAATCTGCTATAAATAATGCTTCAATTATTAAAACCGAAGATGAATTAATCAGAATACTTGAAAAGTTAGGTTCTTACTTCCCAGATAATGCCCTAAGATTCTGGAATACTTTGGAGCTTTCTAAGCAAACAAAAGCTCTTCCTATTGCTTTTCAATACATAGATAATAAATTGTACATTAAGAACAGTAATTTTCCGGAAATTCCTATAGGAAGCAGAGTTCTTAAAATTAATTCTATTCCTATTGAAGAATATTTCAGAAATGAAAGGAATTATATTTCTTCGACTTCAGAAGAATATAAAAATATTAAAATTGCTACAGCATTGAGATACAATTATAATGACAAAATTGATACTTTTTTAATTGAAAATGAAAAAAAGCCGTATGAAATAATAATAAAAAATGATAATATTGAAAACAATTATTTCGCTTCAATTTTCCCACCTGATTCATTAATAAATAATGAAATTTATTATATTAATCTCACTCAGCATAATGAGAAGACTATAAGTGATTTATTTAAGCAATCTTCTTCAAAAATGAGTGGTATAATTTTCGATTTACGAGGTTATACTTCTATATCAGAATATTTCTTTAAATTTTTTAAAAATGGAATTTTTGATAATATTATTTGGAAAACTCCATATTACACTGAATATAATGCCTCTCCTACTGCATTTGCAAATTATATGCAGAAAGTAGATGGAATAGGAAATTTATCTCAAACAAAAGTCATCGTCCTTTGTGATGAAAAAACAATTGGATTAGCAGAAGCCCATTTGCATTTATTAAGACAAAATAAATTAGCTACTTTTATTGGAAGTGAGACTGCTGGGGCTCCAACAGAAGCTACTGTAGTACCTCTTCCCTGTGATTTAAGTATATCAATATCCGGAATTTCTGCTTATGATAAAGATGGAAATAAATTAATTGGTAAGTCTTTTCGTCCTGATGTTATTATAAATACTTCTCTCAATGATATAAAATCAAATAAAGATCCTGTAATCGAAGCAAGTATCAAAATGATGAAACAATTAATTAAATAAAGAGTAATTTTAATATATTAACAAATTAACAACATTTTATAAAATCAATATGAAATTAAACAAAATATATTTAATAATATTAAGTATTATATTTATCGTATCTACTGCAAGTGCAAAAGAAAATTTTAAAGATATTTATAAAAAAAATATTGAAGCACGAGGTGGCAATGCTCTAATTTCTTCACTCAATTCCTATATAATCAATGGAGAACTAATTAGAGAGGATTCTATTCACTTTCATTTCAGAGGTGCATTTAAATATCCCGATAAATCTATAATTGAATATTATTTAGATGAAGATACTCTTGCAATTGGTTTCAATGGCAAATTGGGTTGGACTCTTATGCCACAAATTGGAATGAATCCAATAGAACTGCCTACAGACAAAGTAAAAGAATCTGTATTACTTACTATTACTCCTATAATTGAATATTTTAACGAATTAGATAATTTTAAAGATAAATCTAAAGAAATAAAAATAATCGACAATAAAGATAGCATAAATAATATTCCTCAGTTTATGTTAATCTGCCCTATTAAAGATAATGAAGCAGAAATAATTTTTATCAATAAAACAGATTACCAAATTTCACAAATAAATACATCGTTTACTGTTGGTGATAGTACTCAAACGGCTATTATAAATTTAAGCGATTATAGAAATATTCAGAATTTAAATATTCCACATCATATTAAAATTTATAATAGTAAAACTGTAATTTCTGAAATATTTGTAAAGTCAATTGAAGTAAATCCAAAATTAGAAGATATTATTTTTGATATTCCAAAATAATTCTACATTCATTTTTTTAATAAAAGAAGTTTATATAATATGAGTATGAAAACAATTATATTCCTAATTTGCGTAGTTTTTTCTACTACTCTTATAGCAAAAGATGGAAGATTAGATTACTATAAAAATCGATATAAAGTAAATTGCTTAAATGAGAAAATTACAGATAATTTCGGCAATAAGTTCGACGAACTTTATGGGACTCGGAATATGCGTACTATCCTTTATGGAATAGCTTACAGAGGCGGAGCAAATAACTTTTATCATAAAATCGACAAAAGAGATAACCATAATCCATTACCAAATGATGGATTACAAAATTTAGTAGATGAAGGATTCTCTCAAGCTATTTATTTATATTCTACAAATTTCTCAACTGCAAAGACTCAATATATATCTCATGATAAAACAGATACTTTGGATTATTATCAAATTTCTGGCAATTCAGAAAAAGAAATTAAAGAAATTTTAGATAGAGTTTATAAAATAATTAATGATACTTCCTTAGGACCTATTTACTTACATTGTTGGAATGGCTGGCATCAGTCTGGATATGTTTCTTCTGCTATTTTAAAACAGTTTTGCGGTTATAGCGACGAGCAGGCTTTAGCATATTGGAAAATGAATACCGATGGAGTAACTAAGGGATATGATAAAGTTCAAAAAAAAGTATTAGATTTTACTCCATTTCCAGATTTGAAAATTTCAAAAGAAAGACAAAATGAAATTTGTCCCTGTGAAAAAAATATTAATGTAAATAATTAAAAATAATAATATAAGGAAAAAATAATGAGCTACTTAGTTCCAATGGTAGTAGAACAAACAAGCAAAGGCGAAAGATCCTATGATATTTATAGTCGCTTGCTCAAAGATAGAATTATCTTTATAGGCTCTCAAATTGATGACAATTTAGCAAGTCTAGTAATTGCTCAATTACTGTTTTTACAAAGCGAAGACCCTAAAAAGGATATTAACCTATATATTAATTCCCCAGGTGGTAGCGTTTCTGCTGGACTTGCAATTTATGACACAATGCAATTCGTTACTCCAGAAATTTCTACTATATGTATGGGAATGGGAGCATCTATGGCACAAGTACTTCTATGTGCTGGTTCTAAGGGCAAAAGATATGCACTACCTAATTCAAGAATATTAATGCATCAGCCAATGGGAGCTACTCAAGGTCAAGCTACTGATATAGAAATTTATACTAAAGAAATGCTACGAATGAAAGATGTGCTTTATGGAATTATTTCTAAGCATAGTGGTGTGAATAAAGAAAAAATAATTAAAGATGCAGAAAGAGACTTTTATATGAGCCCAAACGAAGCTCTTGAATATGGACTAATTGATAAGATTTTAGAAAAATCTCCTAATCAAACTGAAAAAAAATAATTTTTTAAAATTTTTTGTCTTTTGAAAAGCCCTAATTATAGCTATTTGGGGCTTTTTTTAATTTTTTTTCAAAAAAAATTAAAAAAAAAAAAAGAGAATTTGATTTTTTTGTGTCTATCTGTTTTTAGAAGGTGAATTGTTTATTAATAATAATTTTTGAAATAGCGTTTATTAATATAATTAAATAAAATGATTAATTTATTTGATTATCTGCAAAAAAAGTAGTATTTTTATATACGGTTAAAATTGGTATAATATTTTTTTCTAATCAAATTTTAAAATATAAAAAAATCATTTTTTTAACCAAAAACATAGTTAAGTTTAATTTAATAATTTTTATACATTTTTCATAATGAGGTTTTTTATGAAACATTTATTACAAAAAAAGTTTTTGCTAGTCTTAATGGCATTGCTGATATCTTCCGGATCGGCTGACCTTTTTGCACAAAAAGTGCAAGAGACTGGTGGTACTTCATTTTGGTTTGGTATTCCAAGATGCAATAGGTCAAATAATGAAACTTTAAGAGGTAGTGTAAATGGTTCTTCATCAGAATTATTTATTACTACTCGCGAAAAAGCAACAGTTCAAGTATTTGATGCACAAGGAAACTTGATTGGTAGCCCTCATAAAATCGAAGCTAACGATTATAAAGTGATATCAGTCAACTTTTCTCACTTTGAGCACACTGTAAGTGGCAAAGTTGAAAAGAAAGGTATATATGTAGAATCTGATGTGCCTATTTCTATAGTTGTATATATCGGTTTCCATTATACTGGCGAAGCATATAGAATAGTACCAACTGATTGGTTAGGTACTGAATACTATACTCTAAATTTATACAACGACTATTGTAAAATGGCAGATGGAACTATTCGTGATTTACCAAATCAGATTTTAATAGTTGCAACTGAAGATAATACTAAAGTCGAATATACTCCAAAATATCACATTGAAAACGGTGCAAGACAAGATGAACTTGGTACTATATATCTAAATCAAGGTGAAACAGTCCTTTTAATGACTGAAGTTTCAAAAGGTGCTCGTCAATTTGACCATACAGATTTAACTGGTACTAAAATAGTTTCTAATAAGAAAATTGCAGTTTATTCTGGTCATACTAAAGGTACATACCCACGTTTTGCTCCTACATACTATAGCGGTCTAAAAGCTGACTTTTTAAGAAATATGTTGTTCGATTCTATGTGGCCAGATAACTTAATCGGAACAGAATATGTTACTGCACCATATATTTATAATAAAAGAGTTGAATATCAAGGCTTAATTGAAGGTGAACTTGGCGATCTCGTTAGAGTCGTAGCTACAAAAAATAATACAACAATAACTGAAATTTTACCTGATGGTTCTCCTAATATTGTAATTACAGGCTTAAAAGCTGGTGAATATTATGATATGAACGGTAAAGACAGATTAGATCCATTAGTACTTCAAACTAATTACCCAGCTTTAGTTGGTCAATATGGTAAAGGATATATGTGGTGGAGCGGCGCCACAATTCGCCCTAAAGATGGTAAAGAATATGATAAAGATAACAACGAGTTACAAAACCCATCATTAGCTGGTCAAGGTATATTAATTGCCTCTACTCCAGTAGCACAATGGGCTAACTATTCAGCATTTTTAGCTGTTAATGAAGTAAATAATCACTTTAATATTACTTTTAGAACAAAAGATAAAGATTCTATCTATTATGTCGCTTATAGAACTGGATTAAAAACTCCTATTACTGTAAAATATCAAGGTAGAATAAAAGAAATTGCTGGTACTGAATATTCTTATTTACAAGGTGATGTATCTGCCGGAATGCACGCTTTCGAAGGTGCTAACGATCATACTACATTTGCAGTTTATGCATATGGTGATATGGACGCTTATAAAAGTGGTTTCGCATACGGATACCCAACTGCTTCAAACTTTTATACTCCATGTAACGATTCAATTTTCATTAATGAAACAAGAACTTGCTTCGAAGTAGATGGTACTGTTACAGCAATGGACTTACAAGAAGACCCATTATGCGCTGAAATCGCTACTTTAAATTATATTCAAACTACTAGAGTAAATGCTGCTTTCCAACCAAATTATACTCCTGGCCAAAAAACAGGCGCTTTTAAAGTAATTTTCAGAGACAAAAATCAAGAAGGTAAAATCACTGTAAGAGCAATGACAAAATCAGGTAATGTTGTTACTAAAACTTATGAATATTTCCCTGAAATAGTAAAACCTGATATAACTGTACATAATTTTGGTACATTAGTAGTTGGTGAAGCTCAAACTCAAGAAATAATTCTTACAAATGCTGGTAAAAAAGAAGTATATGTAAAAAGAATTTATTTGAAAAATGCAAGACCTGAATTTACTATCACTTCTACTCCTACTGGTGATTTCTGGCTTCAACCAGGCGAATCAATTCCAGTTACTATTCAAGCTTTAGTAGTAGATCAAGATGCACCTAGCTTAGTAGAAGAATTATGGGTAGAAACTGAATGCTTAGATACAAGAATGACTGTTCTTACTGTTTCTTCAGGATCTCCAGATGTATATACTACTGATATTAACTTCGGTGTAATTCCAATTACAACTGCAAAAAATCCAAGAACAGAGACTTTCACAATTGAAAATAGAGGTAATAACCCAGCAATTATCACTGGTTATACTCGCGCAAAGAATTTAGCAAACTTCACTTGTACTGATTTAGACAGCTATTCAGCTACAAATCCTTTAGAAATTCTTCCAAATCAAAAATTTACTTATAAAGTAACTTATGATCATCTAAATGAATCAGGTATAGTACATATTGATACATTGAGATTAATTTCTACAAATACTACAAGAACTAAGTTATATTCTGTTTGGACTGCTACTCCTATTAAAGGTGATTTAACTGTTACTTCTTATAATTGGAACAAACAAAGAGTAATCGATAATTATGTAATTCAAGAAGGTTTACCTCAAAGATATGATGGTTCAGTTACAGTTACAAATAGTGGTACAAATGATGTTATCATTACAAAAGCAGAAATCGTAAAAACTGCAACTAATGAATCAATTTCCACTGGCGAATTCTCTTATAATGCTCTTGACTTTACTGATAAATTAGAAAACAAATTAATTAAAAGCGGCGAAAGCATTGACTTAAAAGTACATTTCGTACCTACAGCTCAAAAATCTTATGACGGCGAAATCATCATCTACGGTAAATATAATGATGTACCTATCCAATCAAATAGAGGCTCATTATTAGGCGATGGTATCCAACCACACGTTATTACTCAAGATGTAAGCTTCGGTATATTGAATTTAGATGATCCTAATGACATATCTAGAACTAAAAATGTAGAATTTGAAGTAACTAATCCAGTATTAGGTTATGATAAAGATTTAGTTGTAACTGGTTTAAAACTTAACATTGGTAATGAATTCAAAATAGACCAAAATTTCGTCATGCCTACGACAACAAATCCAATTATTGTTAAAACTGGTGAAAAACTTATCGTTCCTGTTATATTCACTCCACTTTCTTATAGTGCAGTAGGTTATAGTGATGCTCTTACTATTGAATCAGATGTAAATGTTAATCCTAGTCCAACAGATTATGTAGATATTATCACTGCTAATCTAAACGGTAATGCTCTTTCTACTCAAGTTTCTGTGCAAGACTTAGATTTCGGTACTCAATATATTAACCATATTTATGGAAGCGATAATTCTAAATTCATCTCTTTCACAAATAATAGTAGCGAAGGTACTTCATTATTCTTAACAAATTCAATATCTAACTTATTCGAAGCTTCAAATTCTAATACTGTAGATTACTTCAGAATTAAAGAAATTTGGCTTGATAACACTACAAATATTATTGATCCGTACGCTCTTAACGTGGAAATTGCTCCTAAGCAAACTTTATTCATTGCTTATGAATTCTTACCAACAGCAGTAACTAATTATGTTGCTCAAATGAAATTTAGCTACTCAATGGCTAAAGATGACGTAGAATACGGAAGCGCTATTTCTAACATAAAGGGTGCAGGTAAAAACCATTTAGCAGTTGTTGAAATTCCTAAGGGATATGAAGCAATGCCTGGTAGCTTTGCAAAATTAACTAATGGTGAAGAAAAAGTAGATATTAAATTCTATAGAGCTGCTAATGAAAATAAACCATTAAGCGAAGCAAATATAACTTATTATGAATTAGATATTTCTTATGGCGATGTTACTTTAGATAAGCTTGGAAAACACTTCCACCCATATTATACAAGTAATAACGGAACTTATGATTATAAAGCTGCTATTGAAACAAATGGCACTATGAGCGAAGGATGGGAAATTCTAGAAGCTAAAGTTAATAATGTTAGCAATTCAATTCATATTAAAATGAAGAGCAATGGTCCAGCACTATCTGAAGGAAATAATAATACTTTATTAAAGATGAAAGTACTCGGTTACTTAAGCACTTCAAATGTATTAATACCATTTAAACCAAGTATGATTACTGATGCTAATGTTGATAAATATTTAACAATAAGCACAATTGATGGCGATGGTAAAATATTAGAAGTATGTCTTGATAACCAACGCTTAATTGAATTCTCTGGTACTAATTATGCTGTTTCTAATGTTAGTCCAAATCCTGTAGTAAATACTGCTAGCTTTACTTATACTACTCCAATTGAAACACCTGTTTTAATTGAATTATATAATGTAACTGGAGATAAAGTAACTACACTTGTTAATGAAGTTAAAAAACCTGGCAATTACGAAGTTAAAATTGATGTAAATAGCTTAGGATTAACTTCCGGCACATATAGTTATAAAGTCGTTATGGGACCTTACTCACAAGTAGAACAACTCATAATAACTAAATAATTCGACAAATATTTAAGATACTTATCTTAATAAATAAGCCCTACATTTTTTAATGTAGGGCTTTTATTTTTTTAATTTAATATATTAATTTAATCAGTTAATTTCAAGATATTATTTTCTTTTGGATCTTCTAATTGTTGCACATAAATTACATTTCCACCGGCAATCCCTTTTAAATTTCCATATAAATAATTAGCATTATCTAATATTTTTTCAAATTGTTTTTCGCGTTCCTTCCAAATCTGGAGCATTTTCCTTCGTTCATCTTCATAACTCTTTTTAAGGGATGTGTAGCCTTCTATAATTGCATTAAATTGTCCAGCAAATTCATTGCTAGTCAAATAATTATAAAGCAATTCAGTTTTAGATCCTTTATTTTGGTTAATACTTCTTTCTTTTTGTAGTTGTATTAATCCATATCTTAAGACTTGCGTTAATATACCTACATTCCAAAATGAACATATCCAAACATTGTCTCTATAAATAAACGTCTTTTCATTATTAGGCATTGTCTCAGTAACAAGGACTAGAATGTCAGCTTTGACGTTTAAATTATCATTTTTCAATTTTGTTAACCAATTTGCATCAAAATTTTTTGTTCTCTTGCTTTCATAATATATTTTCCCACAATCGACACCCATTTCAGTTCGGACATATTGAATAGCATCTGCTCCTCTTTGTCCTTTTTTGACTTCTTCAATAATGTCAAAAACAAATTTTTCTTTTAAGAGTTTTTCTAATTCTAATTCTTGGATTTCGCCTTGTAGTTGCATTGAGCCTTGTTCAGCTTTTCTTTTAGTTTCCTCAGCAAGTTTAGTAATATCAGCGATCTTTTTATCTTTTTCTTGCAATTTTAAATGGTATTTTTCTTCGAACTGTTTAGCAAGTCTTTCTTGCTCTTGGATTTTTACTTCAGTTATTTCCTTTTCTTTTTCTAATTCATATTTTGATCGCATCTCATCATTTTGTCTTTTAATTTTCTCATTTTCAGCTTTAATTAAATTATTTTCCTGAACAATTGGGCTTAGATCATTAAGTTCTTTTTGTAACTTGTTAATTACTTCTTCATTGTCTTTATAAGCTTTATCTTTAATTTGTTCTGTTAAAATATTTGTTTCTATTTTTAACTTTGAATTTACTATTTCTTCAATCCTTTTATCATTGTTCTCTTTTTCTTGCTTAAGTTGTGCCTCCTTTTCATTAATTTCATGCAACTTAACTTTATATTCTTGTTCATTTTGATTAATTTTTTTTTGATATTCAAATTGAATTTTTTCTTCCATCTTATGATATAAAACATCATTTACATTAATACTAAAACCGCAATTTGGACAATTGATTGTGTTAGATTCGTTCATTATATTCTCCCATTTTTTATTAATTTTTATTTACAAATATATAACATAAATTTGATACTTAAAATTTTTTGTTAATCTTTTTTACCTTTTTTTTTAATATTTTCTTTGCGAAACTAAACAATATGTTTTACGTATTTACATAATTATACATATATTATAAATATATAAAATAGACTAAATTAAAAACAACTATATTTTTAGGAACCTCAGTGGAAAACAATTACGAAAATACTATGAATAACGATACCCCAAATCAACCACCACCTCCACCATATTATTACACACAACCTAAACGCAAAAAAACACGTTGGTGGATACCTGTGGTAATTATCGGTGTAATTATTTTATTCTTCTTCTTAATATTCATGGGAATTGGAATGACATTTAGCAAAATGTTTAAATCCGAACCGAAAGAAGTTAAAGAAAATTCAGTACTATATCTTAATTTAAATTATGATGTTTCTGAATATACTATGAATAATCCATTCAATTTCTTTTCAAATAGCCCTCAAGCATCTTTCTTAGATTTAATTAATGCTATTAAGAAAGCAAAAACTGATGACAAAATAAAAGCAATTTATATTAAAGCTGAAAATTCAACTCTAGGATTTGCGAAATTAACAGAATTAAACCAAGTAATTGATGATTTCAAATCTTCCGGAAAAATCGTTTATGCCTATATGGAGACCGGTACTGAAAAGGATTATATGCTTACTCTACCTGCACAAAAGATCTTTATGCCGTTAGAGGGATTGGTAATGATTGATGGATTTGGTACTGTATCAATGTTTTATAAAGGCTTTTTCGATAAAATTGGTGTGAATTTCTATGTAGCAGGTTTCGAAGATTTTAAAAGTGCAGCAGATTCATATTCAAAAACGAAATATGGCGACTCAAGTAAATATCAATTACAAGTATATACTAAACAAACCTACGATAACTTTTTAGATGCAATTAATAAATTCCGCAAAATAGATAAAATAAAAGCTAATCAATTAATTGATGAAGGAATCTACACTACCGATGCTATGAAAGCAGCTGGTTTTGTTGATGAAATAGCTGTAGAATCTAAAGTTAAAGAAGAAATGGCTAAAATCATATATGGTAAAAATTGGAAAGAAGATAAAAAAATTAATTTAGTAAAAATCTCTGATTACATTAACTCTAAACCATATAATAAAAAGAATGATATTAGCGATGATACCGAAATTGCAATTGTATATGGAAGCGGTGCAATATATCCTGGTAGCAATTCTGAAATTTTCTCAAGCGAAAAATCAGTTTTTGCTAATCAATTTGTTAAAAATCTAAAAAAAGCTGTAAGCAATGAAAAAGTAAAAGCTATAATTATTCGAATTGATAGCCCCGGCGGTTCTGTATTAGGAAGCGAAATTATTTGGCAAGAAATTATTAATGCTAAAAAAATTAAACCAATTTATGCATCAATGAGTGATGTTGCTGCATCCGGTGGTTATTATATTGCATCTGCTTGCGATACTATTATTGCTCATCCTCAGACTTTGACTGGCTCAATCGGAGTTATTTCAGCTATACCAAATGTAAGTGGTTCTCTAAGTAAATTAGGTATCACAATCGACACTACGCAAACTAATAAAAATACTCATTTCTTTAATCCATCACTACCAGTGCCTCAAGCACAAAAAGATAAATTCTTTGAAATGAGCAAAACTATTTATTATAGATTTTTAAATAAAGTAGCTACTTCAAGGAAAATGGATGTAGAACAAGTACGAAGCATAGCAAAAGGAAGAATTTGGACTGGAGCAGATGCGAAACGCATTGGATTAGTAGATGTTTTAGGTGGATTAGGCACATCAATTGAAATCGCAAAGAATAGATTAGGTATTCCTCAAAATAAATTAGTAAAAATATCTGTATATCCATCTCCTGATAATGAATATAATACATTATTTAGTTTCTTTAGCAAAAATTCTGATAATGATGACGAAGATAATGCCAAATTATCAATTGAAAAGTATTTAAATATTATGTCAGCAAAGCTTGGGCAAAGTAACGGATATTTATATACATTATATAAAGCTTTACCTAAATCACTTCAAAATCAATTTATGTATTTGATGAATATTCTCGAATTAAATTCTGAAGAAAGAATTTTAATGGCTATGCCAAATCTTGTAGAAGTTAATTAAAATATTAATCATTTAAATTTATAATCAAAAACAAACCCACAAGATTATCTCTTGTGGGTTTTGATTTTATTTTACAATTATGTGGAAAGTGATGAATAGCAATCAATCCATTGAAATATTAAATTTCTTTACTTAAAAAATTCTTCGAAAATCTTATAATTTTTTTCGTAATTATTAATATCGTATAATTCTGTATTGCTTAAATATTTTGATTTGTCTTCATTAATTAATATTACTGCTGGAGACCTATCAATTTTATATTTATCGAATAAGTAATAATTTGAACGCTGATTCTCGGGAGTAGTATTCTCAAGTTTAATATCATAAAATGTAGAATCTTGTTTTAGTAAATCCCGTATCATTCTTGAATAAGCTAATAATTGCATTCTTTCTTCTTCATAATATGGGAAAATTAATGCACATTTCACTGGGTTTGTTAAATCTTCATTTAACTTTTTCATTATTTGATTAAGCTCTTTGAAGCATTGTCTACATTCAACCCCTGGATAATTTAGGACTAACACTATTCTATAATTCCAATTTTTTAGATCAAATTTATGCCCTCTAATAGACTGGAATTGCAATTCCTTTGTGTTAAGCACTTTAATTTTAGTTGTATTCTCATTTTTCTTAACCAACGTTGTTTCAGAATCAATTTTCTCTGATTTCATACAAGAGCAAGCAGAAAATAGTATTAATACCAATGAAAATAATTTTATTTTGTTATTCATTTCTAATCGCCTATATATTTATAAATTAAAAAAGATGTGCGCGGTGTAGTACCATCCAATATAGATTCTTCATTTTTGTCGTAAAGCTCTTCATATGTGCCTGTATTAATTATTTCATCTTTTACATAATCTATAGTATTGTTCGACATAAAAGAGTAGAAATAATTATTACCAAAAGGTCTAATATTTAATAGATCACTATATAGCCCTTCAATTTTGTTAGTTTTGTCGTTTCTTGTTTTAATATCTGCATAAATAAGTTTCCACTTATTATTGCTTAATCTCCAAATATCTAATAGCCGAACATCGTCTTTTCTTTTAGTTTCTTTATTATAATTTTGTTTCTTTAAAATAAAAGTAGAATCATTTAGAAAATAAATTCCCTCTACAGTTGATATTACTTCAAGCTCTTTCAAATCTCTTCTAAATTTATCAAAATCTTGAGAAGTATTTTTTTTATATGAATCAATCTTTTTTGCAATAGCTTCATTTTTAACCCAGTTATCTGGTTCATAATTAATTTGATATAATAAATTTTTATTAAAATCATAAAACTTAATATTGTAATACGTTATATCAGATAAGTAAAAACCTTTCTCCCAAACACCAAATATATCTTTGTGGATGAATGTCATATTGGCACCCCTTGGTAAATCAAAAGTCCACTCTTTATCAATTGTAAGTGTGTCAATATTTATTTCATAGCATTTAGCAAAATCAGCGCCACCACCAATGCCCATTCTAGAAGTAAACGCATATAGCTTATTGTTAACTATCTTTAGCTCATCTCGCACTGATTTTAAACGTATTGATTTGACAAATTTTAATGTATTTTTGTCATATACATTTATCATACCAGGACCAGGAAAATCGACAAAAATATATTTGTCTGTAATCTCAATATCTAGAATATGAGAACTTCTTTTATCTGAAATCTCAGGATATGTAAATTTCTTTATCGTTTTACCATTTTTAGTAAAAAGCAATAAAGGTAAAGAATCATTTGTATTAGCTTCGCCTAAATAGCAAGCATTAGCATTTAACACATAAAATGAATCTTGATTGGCTGCTACAAGTTTGGTGTATAAAATAGGTTCATCTACCCAATAAGTGCCTGCATAGAGTTCTATAATATTTTTACCAAAAATATCTTTATGATTCGAATCTAATTCATAGAGGTTGTATTTACTTGGGGCTAGTTCTTTTTTATTTTGGCTCTGACAAGAAAATTGAATTGAGATGACAATTGCGAATATTATAATAATATGTTTTCTTAACATTATTATTTCCTTTCTTAATATAAGGATAGTAAGCGGATAATTGAATACTAATCACATACATTTAAATAATGTATAAAAGAAAGTATAAAATTATTCATATACTACTTCGAAAACTGAAATAGTTATTTCTTTTTAATAAATGCAAAACTACAACAAATTTAAGAGAAAAAAAATTTTTCCACATTTTTAAGTGGTTTGTATACAAAGTAGGACAAGGAAGTTTCTAAGTTCTTCAAGTACGAAGCTCTGCTTAGATAATAATATAAACCTTGCAGCGATTATTTTGCTTATAATTTCGTATTTTTGTAATATAAAAGTTCTATTAAAATAATAAGAGAAAACTAAATTGAAAAAATATATTGGCGTGTGCTTAGGTGCCTCAACTGTAAAATTTGTAAAAATAAAAGATGAAAATAAAAATATTACCATAGAAGAAATTAAAAATATCCCTCATAATGGGAACCCAAAGCAAGCATTAATCGACAACTTAAATAGTTTTGCTTCTAAAAATGAGGCAATTGTAGTTACAGGTAGGAAATTCAGAAATATTGTAAATTTACCTACTATTCCTGAACCTGAAGCAACGGAATTAGCTTTTGAGTATATTAATAAAAATAAAGAAATTAAATTCTCTTCAATTGCAAGCATTGGTGGAGAGACTTTTATGGTCTATACTCTTGATAATGAAGGTAAAATAAATAATGTAATTACTAAAAATCAATGTGCTTCCGGCACAGGAGAATTTTTCCTTCAGCAGATTAAAAGAATGAATCTTTCTATAGACGAAGCAAACACACTTGCTTTAAATGCTGAACCATTGAAAGTATCAGGAAGATGCTCTGTATTTTGTAAATCTGATTGCACTCACGCTCTTAATAAGGGAATTGCTAAAAGTGAAGTTACTTCTGGTTTAGCGCTAATGATGGCTGAAAAGATTGAAGAATTAATAAAAAAGAATAATAATGATAAAGTACTATTAGTTGGTGGCGTTACAAAAAATAATGCGGTTATCAACTTCCTAAAAGAACGCAACCCAAATATTATAATTCCCGAAGAAGCAGATTATTTCGAAGCTCTTGGTGCTGCACTTTATGCGAAAAAAAAGGATATAAAACCAACAAATTCTAATAATAATTTGTTGCTAAATAAAGAATCTTCATTCTCATTTTTAGAGCCATTAGAGAAATTTAGAGATAAAGTTATATTCCAAAATCACAACCATAGCAAAGCAAACGATGGTGATGTCTGTATACTTGGTTTAGACGTAGGGTCTACTACTACTAAAGCAGTTATTATTCGAGAATCTGACGCAGAGATTCTTGCTTCAGTTTATTTATATACTCATGGTGACCCAATAAAAGCTTCTTGCGAATGCTATAAAGAGCTTAAAAAACAAATTGGCAACACTAAAATAAAAATAATTGGATTAGGTACAACCGGCTCCGGTAGACATATTGCAGGTCTACATGCTCTTACTAATGGTGTTTTTAATGAAATTGTTGCTCATGCAGCAGCAGCAATATTTTTTGATACAGAAGTAGATACTATATTTGAAATTGGAGGTCAAGATGCGAAATATACTTATATTGTAAATAAAGTACCTGCTGACTATGCAATGAATGAAGCATGCTCAGCCGGAACTGGATCATTTATTGAGGAAAGTGCTCACGAGGCATTAGGAATAAAAGTAACTGAAATTGAAAATATAGCATTAAAAGGAAATAATCCACCAAATTTTAGCGACCAATGCGCTGCCTTTATCAATTCTGATATTAAAACTGCTTTGCAAGAAAATATTGACAAAAGCGACGTTGTAGCAGGTTTAGTTTATTCAATTTGCTTAAATTATGTAAATAGAGTGAAAGGAAACAGACCAGTAGGAAATAAAATATTTATGCAAGGTGGTGTGTGCTATAATAAAGCAATTCCAATTGCTATGGCTGCTTTAACTGGTCAAAATATAATTGTTCCACCTGATCCC
>ENA-UOOK01000854-UOOK01000854.1-fermentation-metagenome-genome-assembly--contig:-NODE-854-length-40954-cov-4.667498_pt1 | contig 40954 bp, 43 predicted proteins | sample MGYA00245777_ERZ724023 | MGnify/ENA primary metagenome ERZ724023 (study PRJEB28704, sample SAMN03018312) | fermentation metagenome | biome: anthropogenic terrestrial biome; feature: soil; material...
AAGGGCGGATTCGTATAATTGATACGTGCATTTTCGCCGCAGCGGCCGCATCTGTTTCCGTTTGTTTCTTCAACGGTTTTATAGTTACGCTGCCCGCATTCCTCACAATAAGATTTATATTCAGACGGTTTAGCAAACCCCTGATATAAAACAATATATCCAGAGCTTCTGCCGTTAAAACCCGCCTGCCAGCTATGGTTGTGCCTGCGTGAAAACTCAGACATGATAACATTAATGCGATCATAGAAGCCTTCAGCGTCCATCATGTCGTAAAGTTTGCTTTCCTGTTTTTGATCCAGTCCCAAATTATAAGCTTTCACATTGTTCGCATAAGATGTTGAACGATTCCACGAATTCATAGTGCTGTACTTAAAATGATTCTTCAGGAAATAAATCATTGCTTTCTTGCTGCGCATATCCACCTTTTTAAAATATTGCCGCATATAAATTCCTCCTTCGTTTTTAATAAATTCTAGCGTAATGTCGCTTTATAAACCGTAAAGCAGTAACCATCGTCAGGGTTATATTCCTCTATGGAATCAAAGGTCGTTCCCTCGTTTCCGGCCAACTCCAGAGCCTTCTCCGTAGCGTCTTCTTCGTTCTCAGCGGTTACCGTGCCGCATTTCCGACCGATAACGCTGCCATCTCGAAAATGGTGCTGTGTCATGGTGAAAAAATAATGTTTCATACATCCTCCAAATAAAAAAATGAGGGCGCCAATTCTTTTACGAACTGACGCCCTGAGCTGTTTACGCCGATGTGGATTTTAACGGTGCTTTTGCGATATATTTCAAATCGTAATTCTCATATCGTTTTCCGTCTTTTTCTTTGATACGGATATTAACGATACATACCACAAACCTACCCTTAAGATCCTTTGTCATCTCGTACATGTCGGCCCCGCTTTGTCCTTCTGCCAACGACCAAGCGGCAACAGCAATCAGTTTTGAAGACGGATCACTCGTATCCTTTTTAAAAAGGACCATATTGACGTCGCCGCGATCTTTAACATCTATTACATATCCCTGGACAACGCCAAGCCGTTTTCCGTCCGCCAATTCGAATGGATTGGTCATATGAATTCCTCCTTCTTATCAATAGAGCCGGGTTATAACATAGTCCTCATCCGGCGTATCATAAGCCCCGATGCTGATAAAACCATACGGTGACTTCCCTTCCTGTAATCGTACAGTATCATAGGTCACATCGACGTTATACCAACATCCATTAAAAAACACTCTGTTCCATGTGTGCTTGTAGCTGCTGTCCTTGCGACTGTAACCATCAAGAACATAACAGCGAATCCCCTGACTTCTGCACATAGCGGCAAACAAATTTGCAATATCGAAGCAAATCCCTTTCTTGCTGCTTAAAATACCGGAAGCGTCAAAATGCTGATACGAATATTCCACTTCTTCATCGTAGGTGATTTTCGAGGTAATCCAGGTATAGAAAACCTGAATCTTTTCCTCGTCAGTCCGGCACTCAGCACACAAGTCGTTGGCAAAGGTCTGGAACTCCTTGTCCCAGACGGTTGCCGCGCCATTGCCTGTGCCGGTTCTTCTCACCTCAAACAGTTCGAAACACCATAAAGCAGCTGCACAAAAAATTGCAATCACACAAAGAACCGTCACAAACTTTTTCATATTATTTACCCTATCTTTTCAAGCACGCAGTTCGTAAAATAGTCCGCCTGACCGTCAGGGCGAAGACGCTTGCTCTTTTCGATTTTATATTCGACCAGAACAAGCTCTCCTTTTGTGAAATTGGATTCAATAAACTCCCCAAGCGCTCCGTACACAACAAAGCGCTGATGGAGCTTTGAATTATCGGAAGACCGTTCTTCCAAAACGCTTACCATATAAATGTTGTCAGCGTTTGGCTGCTTGGTGATTCCGATAAATACGCCCTGAAATATTCCGCAATTCAGGTTTGCAACCGTCCTTTTCCCGGACGGCTTACACAGAACGACATCATCAATGATTCTTTCATCCCGGAACGCTCCAATGCCTGTATGCCTGTCAATGTTCACCTTGACATCCAGATGATATCTGACAAACAGAATATCACCGGCCTTACAGTGCTTGACAAGCTGATGTGCGTTTTCATCAAACGCCGTAAAGTTCAACACATACAATGGGCGCTTTTTTGTCTTGGGATTTTTTCGCTCGTCTTTAACCTGAATATTCACCTTGGCTACTGAGTCCGCCGGTGAATATACGTCTCCTTTCACAACTCCCTGACAGAATCCGCAGTTTACTGAACCGTTGAGTTTTACCATATCCTTTTTCTCCTTAACTTTATTTCAAGGCAGGGAGAAAGAATATGCTTTGTTCGTGCGGACTTCTTTAGCCCGCCGATTTTGCTTTATGTTCTGAATTCGATACGGACAGAACATCCGTCATCGCCATCATCCTCGTCTCTCTCATCATTGTCGCATTCGCGGCAGCAGTATTCACGGTCGCAGTTATCGCACTCCTCGTTGCATTCGTAAAGACCATCCTCTTCGTCGCCATAACCATCATCGTCATCATCGCTGACATATGAAAAATCATCGATCCGCTCAACAATCTCGCTTTTATCCGTGAGAGCCGATCCGAAAACAGTGTTGCAATGCGCCATCAGATTACTCAGAATCACTTGATAGATGTCTCCGAAATCAAGCGTATTCTCCGCGGTGAAAACAGAATTCTGAAGATAAATCTCGGCCGCGTGCCTGGTATTGCGGATAATGGCCTCGATCGTTTCGTCGAGCAGCTGCTGAAGCTTTTGAAAAATCTCTATTTTTACTGCGATCATAACGGTTTGAACACCCCGACAATACGGAAGACCCATCTGCATTCGCTGCAATTCAAGAAGATCCGGTGAGCAGACCATTGAATTTTCCGTTGCATTCGGATTCAAAAGGCAATCCTTGATGATAGGATGATAATGATATTGCGGCTCATCCGAATCGCTCTTGATACGGATCTTTCCGGTCAGCACATACATCGTATCCGCTTTTTGCTCCTCGGCAATTTCGCAGTTGTCCATATCAAGCGTCAATTCTCCGACGGCTTTGAGAAGTTCGTTATCCTCGGACACCTTCGCAATGATTCTTTCAATTAATTCTCTCTTATTCATGAAATATTCCTCCTTCAAATATTTGATTACGCTACATCAAGAGTCGTGTGGTTCAACGCCAACACTCTCGATACTGTTTTCATGAGTCCGTCTTTATGCGTTGTACTTGCTGCGGTATTTTCGGGGATGTCCCATAATACCTCGATCACATCCCAGACTGATAAATTCGAGCGAATAAAGCTGAGGCCTTCAATTGAGGAAATGAAGCTTTTGATCGTCTTGGCAGGAATCAGAGTTCCAGACATCTTTTTGGCGATCTTATTGAGCTCGCTGCATATCCCACGGGCATAGCCAGCCGGATTTTTCAATTCGATGTTTATGGTTTCCACCAATTTCTGCGCATTGTCCGTCAAGGTCAGATAGACAGATTCGAGCGCCTCGTTGATACCCTCCTCTGTCAGGGCCATATGCTTGGAATACCATGCGTCATCAAAAAGCATCGCCCTGTTTTTTCTGCCTGAAAACAAACAAGGCTGCAACACTGCCCCACTGTGTCCTGTCTGGCTGTCAACAGCTGACAAACCAAGCTCAACTTGCCGCTTATCGTCTTCATTCAGCTCGGGCTGGAATTTTCCGATGTACCAGGTTCCCCTTGACCACTTATGAGCGATATACCCCGTACGCAATAAAGTCGTATTACCAAAGCGTTCCGTTAACTTGGAATCGATTTTTTCAAAAAATTCATCATGTCCGATCGGCGAATACACATTTGTCATAACAGCCTGCGCCTTGCCGTAAATGGAAATGATCTGAATCTCCTCTTTTTTCTTTTCCCGTTTAATCAAATCCTCATACATTCTCGCCAAAGCGATCTTGTTGATGGGGATATCCAGATCGCCCGCAAACGTAAGCTTGGCACGGTTGCCCAGCGACAGCTTGCAGTTCTGCGAAACCGGCATGATTATATCCGGACTGGCTTCCGTTGGAAAGCTGATAAACAGTCCGATGTTTACCGTCTCCGCACTGCCCCATATCACTTTCAGGTCATCGGTCATTTCCAGTCTTTTGGTTTTCACCGTATCCTGCTCGATGCGCTGTAAAAGCATACTATCGCCGTCCAGCGTTCCGCTAAAAAACGAAACCTTTTCCGGCTGAACCCCATAATGTTTGGTTTCAGCCTGACGCTCATGCAGTTCGGTCATAAAATCATCTCTGCTGTCAAAAAATCGTTCGTAGGCATCGCTGAACTTGTCTTTAGCCATGCTTTTCACCACCGTTCAGATCGCGAATCACATTGCTCAAGACCTCGTACCCGTAGGATTCTTCCGCGTACTTATCCCTCAAAACAGTCAGCTGCTCAAGCACGCCGTTCAGCATCACGGTTTTATCTTCCTTAGTTCTGGACACCAGAGATTGGACCACACTTTCATCCTCGCCGAGTCTTTTCAAAGCGGATATTACCTGTAAAAGCAAAACCTTTTCCCTTGGCATAAACTCGTTTTCCCTGATTACCTTGCTGTTGCAGTACATTTTGATTCCTCCTTCATAAAATTAAAAATGTATTCAGATGCATTCCCGCGTGGGTTTGCATAAGAAACTTTATAAAGGCGAATCGCCGCGCTTCTTATTTTTCGTTATCCAAAGCCGATAAAATACTCTCCAGCTCCTCATCCGGCAAACCAAACTCAAGAAGCGCCATCAATGAGTCAGGATCAGTCTCCGGCTGCTCTGCCGATAAAATATCCGGCTGACCCAGTTCATCGAATGTAAAATCGTTTTCTCCTAAAATATCTTTCATTTTTTCATTTTGCTTTTCCAAACAGATATCCTCCAGCACCGCCGTGGACTCTGTGCCTTTTTTGTCCCGCATATCCCTTTTTTCTTTATTCCGCTTCCACCTTTCAAAAACGGGCAACGAAATATCGGATTTGTTCGCAATCAAAAAAATGCAGTATGATAAAAACAAGCAGATAGACATAACCGCAAGAAGCAGCGCCAAAAATAAAACCATTATGAAAATTAGATAAACCTGCACTTTTAATCACCTCCGCCAAGCAGTGCGCTTTTATGCCCCCTCGAATGATTCATCACCTCGTTGGCACTCGGCAAGAAAACTGCTTCCGTATTTACGGACAATTCTTTTTCGTACGTGGCGATTTTCGCGAGATCGATTCCGGACGACTCGCCTTCATCAGGAATATCATCATCGATACAGATATCTTTCTTTCGCACAGGTTCTTCTTCGGCATCCAGATCATCCTCGGTGCCGGCAAAAGGATTTTGAGCAATGGCGGCTTCAATATCCTCCTCAGGAACATAAGTATCCTCAATGCTGCCCTCAGCTTCCTCCTCATCATAATTTTCGGAGTTGTACTGACTGTTGAGCCAGTTTCCGGCGTCGACCTTACTGATATCAATGTCAAGCTTCGGTTTTTCTTTTTTTTCAGGCGCCGGTTCCATTTTCTCTTTGCCGATTGCCGACCAGTACCGGGCGTCGGAAATAAATGAGAACATAAAATCAAAATCACTTTCGGACACCCGTTTATATTGAAGCCCTTCCAACGTCATCCATTTTTCTTTCACATCCATAAGCAGTTCTAAAAACTCTGCTCCGTAGCTGTTTTTTAGATGCCTGTACACTTCGAAGTCGGAGAGCTTTGCCTGCAGGTTTGTACAGAGAGAATCATAATATTTCATCATCGGCTCTTTTGTCATGATCCCCGAAAGTTCCTTGCCGGTCGCTCCGATAAGGCTGAATATAACCCACATATAGTTCCGGCGCGTATTTGCATCCGGAAAAGCGTCGCTGATTGCTTTGGTTGAGGTAACGATCTTAGTTTTCGGCGGGAGCACCGGTTCAGCAACTGCCACAAGGCCGGCAATGTTTTCCCAGCTGATTTTTTCAGCCGCCATGGCAAGTGTCAGCATCTCACAATATTTCTTCCGGTAACCGATCCTGCCGAACAGCTTGTCATCCGCAATGCGCTTTTTCAATTCGTTGTCGAGCGAATACCCTTGCTCCCAAACAAGCCGGAGTATACGTCCGAAAAGCATTTCGGAGATCGCGGCGGACGCTGTTGTAAGAGAAACGATCTTTGTGCTGATGCTTTTAAAACCGTTAAAGCGGTCACAAATTTTGCCGTCGCTGCTAAGACCGATGGAATCAACCGTCAATGTACGACGAAACATGGCGTTGCAAAGCTCGTCATTGTCGTTGATTCCGTAAAATGTAGTGAGGTCCACGCGAATTCCATCCTGTACAAAGCTGAAACGAGTTCCGTTTTCTTCATATTTGCGTTCCTTCAGAAATTCCTTGATTTCCTCCGGAGCGGCCATCGACGCAAGCGTCAGCTGCTTTATTTCCAACCCGGAAAGCTCATTATGGGCCGCTTTTTTATATAAGCAACACCGTCCCAGGCTCTCCTCAATTTTCAACCATGCATCTTTTACTTTTTGATTCACTTATTTTTCCTCCCTAAATATTGTTTTCTGAAATTCGTTTTACAAGCGTTTCTGCCGCGATGGCGGAAACCACCAGCATTCCATCGTCGAGCAACAGCAGCGATTTTGGATCTTTCCCGCTGGATGCATCGCAAAAAAAAGGCGAGGATTTATCCAGCTTTCTGCGCTGCAGCTCTTTTTTGATTTTAACGCTGTCCGCTTGATAGATCATTTTGATTTTTCCGGCACTGATATAGGAATCAAACCCAATATGCAAAAACTCAGTCATTGCGTTCCTTCCTCTCCCTTTTAGGCGATATAACCTTTTCAATATGTTTCGGGTCGGAATGATAAAGAATTTTATTCGTCAACATATTCAGCATAATGATGTCCGCCCAGAAAAAGCGATGTGAGCCGTAGTCTTCTTTTGTTCTCTTCAGTAAATTTTGTAAAAAAGCCATACAGCGTTTTCTGGAGACATTCAGCGTTTTTGCACACAGGTTTACCTCTTGCCCATTGATTACTACTCTGTATGTTTCATCTTTCACGATGTACCTCCCACTATGTATCACCGCTTTCGCGGTGAGTTTCAGCCTGCTTGTGCGGCCTGTTCGATATTTATATCCTGCAAATTAAAAAGTCGCGAACGGATATGCGGCAGGAGCATTTTGAATTTTTCTTTTTTTCCGCTTGGATGTGAAATAAGCATGTATTCGTCATTGAATTCATAATTAAGCCCCGGGGGAAAGCTGATGGCCTGTGTGCCGCCGCGGTCAAAGATTTTAATTCCATCCGTGCCGATTTCAGCGGGAATGATAAGCTTTCCGTGCTGGAAACCGTATGCGTTGCACACAACCAGCCGGCCGCCATCTGCAAAAAAGGTAAAGAGCCCGTTTCGATCCTTCGGATATTCATCCTTTGCTTCCTGAATTGTCTTTTTCTCAAGGATAAAAACACGTAAAGCCAAATTGCAGGCATTCGCATCCAGATACTCCGTATCCGCGATATTTTGTATCCGCATTCCCGTAATATAGGAAAACCACCGGCAGCTTTCAAAACAGGTCATTCCGGCGAGGCCGCACAGCTCACAAATGGCGCCTTTTACAAGATTGCGCTTTTGATGAAGTATCGTATCGCCAAGCTTTCCTGCTACTCGCCCGTCACGGTTCATCACCGCATATGCGCCGCATTCGCAGCCCCAGATATAACCCTCACCTTCGCTGGAATGCGGTCCGAAAAATTCCGACTTTAGTATTTTTGCGGGGACTCCGCTGCAATACGGACAAATCTCGTCCGCCTCCGTATTCAATTCTTCTGTTGGCATAAGCATCTCCTTTGTGTTTTCAATAAAATAACTGTAGATGTCCAGTTCGCTATCCCACTCCTCCGCATCGACCAGAAGCTTATCGAATACTTTTCTGAAAATATTTGATTTTTCCGATGCCGACAGCTGCTGAGATAAATTCAACGATTCCATAAAAGCTTCGTTGTCAAGCGTTTCCTTGAATGCGTTATAGGCGGAAGAAATGGCGTCTGAGCCGAATGAATTTTTTACCATGTTCATCAGATTATCAAAATAATTCTTGGCTTCGATGAACTTCCGCATTCCCGGTTCGTCTTCAAACATTTTCAGTTCGTAATCCGACACATCCAGCATCTCGTTCAGCTCCCCGCAAGCCCTTTTCATAAATCCGTTCATACGAACAACATGAAAAAGATTGTTCACAGCAAATTTCAACCTTTTTTCTGTATCCGACATTTAAACTCCTCCTTCTAAATTGATAATATCGTACTATCAATTTACAGAAGGCTTATAACGCGTTTCAAGAAAACATCAACCGTTTGACAGATCCATCAGCATTTTTCTGTATTCGTCCGTGATTTCCATCGGATTATCATCCGTATTCCCAACAGGGGTATCGGACGAATTCAGTGTCCTTCGGTAATTTTCATCCAAGTGCTTGCGAATGATATTTTTGATAATGCCTGTCCGGCTACCTTTGGGGAATGACCGTACAAACTGAATCAGAACCCGGTCGGTAATTACAAATTTGCTGTCCGCCATGCCGATGATGACGCCACGTGTCTGCGGAACGGGGAGTACGGCTATCTCCTTTTTTCTTTCCGCATACAGAATTGTCCGGATATAGTGAGCAAAGCTTTTGGGCGGCAAATAATTTTTCCAGTAAAGAATATCCGCGTCTTTTCCGCCTAAAACAAAATGCACCGTCACATAATCACCTCCGCTAACAATTTGATGTGCCTGAAAGCGAAAAATCAAGAAAATATCAAACGCTTATGGGTGTCACCGCAATTTCCACCTGCTTGCCGCCGGGAAAGCTCAGCACACGGCACACATAACTTTTTCCCGCATACCGTTTCCGCCATGTGCCGCCGATGATCAACGTTTCAGAATTCATCCGCTCAACCGTTTCGGCGAGAATTTTTTCATAGATCTCTGAGGGGATATGCGTCCGGCAGCCGTTTTCGCGGCAGCTGTAATACGCCCTTCCCGATCGCTCTGTAAGCTCGAGTTCAATCAAATGCTCACTGCACTTTACGGTTATCAGATCCCAAGAAAAGAATGCGATTTTCTCTCCCATAATGTTTACCTCAATTATCCCTAACTTTACATTGATTACGGCAGTTCCGCAGGCAGTCTGTACAGACACGCCCTCGGCTGCACTCGGTGTATTCCGGGTATTCACGGCGTTTCCCATTGAGATCCAATTCGCCGACAATAATGCCACAACAGCCACAAGACAGGGGGACCCCGCCATTTCTTTGAATCTCAGCTATTTTATTTTGGATATCCCGATCTTTTCGCTCCTTTTCCTCGGCGTAGTTGTCATTATCTATAAGATACAGAGCCCGACGGCAAAGTGAAATCAGATAATCCTCCATCAGATGAGGACGATCTTTTTTATACTCCAGCGCTTTGAGCAAACGATCCTTTTCAGACTCGCTGATTATCTCCCAGCCGTATGCATCCATAACATCTATTTCAGTTTCATAAGCGTCTCCGTTATGATCAACGGCATTCATCGCCTTGATAACCTTTTGGTCAAGAGCGGTCTGAGCTGCTTGAATCGTCTTCTCCATAAGTTTCGCAAATTTCTTCTGCGCCTTATCCTTTTCGGTAGTCATATTGTTTACCTCACCTTAATATTTTTTGGACACGCCCTACCTGTCCGTCTGACAGGCGGACCTTGATCCCCCGACCATGGATGAAGGATTTTGTCAAGATATTCTCGACAAATCCTTCCGTGGGATTTTGCAAAAGCTGATGCTCTTTCAGAAAAATGATGACATGAAGGCCGGGGCGGATGTGCTCGCGCCGTGTGGGATCCGGATTCATTTCCACTGCGTTCTTCAGCGCCTCCGAGGTCACAAAAGAACCATGTTTACAGCAGTATTCTGCTTTCAACAACAGCCATTTCCCGCCGATATAATGTACTCCGAGCGTTTCCCGCGCTTGCCGTCCGCAAACCCGACACTTCATAAGCCAGCTACCTCCTGAACAGATTTTTTTCTATAATTTTGCAAAGCTCACGCGGCAGTTTATCCAGCGAGTCGATTGCAATATATCGCGCGCCAAAGATTGCCGCCAGGTTTGCCCGGCCTTCTCCTATAGCCAAGCCGTACACTTTTGCTGTTTTGGATACTTCAGTTACCGCCGCTTTGGATAAGCCGGGACCACCGTTGGGCTCGCCATCTGTTATTACGATAACCAGCTTGTCCTCCTCCTGCTGCTTTTTCAAGAAGCGTGGGAGATACATCAATGATTCACCCAACGGCGTACCTCCGCTCGCCGTCATTCTCACTATCCCGGTGTACGCAAATTTTCCCCTCAATCTGGGATCACCGAAATGCAGGATTTTTGCTCTTCGCCTGCTGCTTTCTTTAAATCCCAAAATCGAAATAGGGATTTTTATACTCCGGCAAACTTCCTGTAGTACAATGCAGGCTTTTTTTGCACTTTCAAGCCTGATCCCGTTCATAGAGCCGGATAAATCAGTTAAAACCGTTATATTCAAATCCGTCTCATCGCTTTTTTCCACACGCTTGGCACATATCGCTCCGGTTGGAATCCTGCCGAGACTCTTTGAATCAATTCTGCCGCTATGAAGATACCGGCTCATTTCATCCGTATTATAATTAAGGATGTTTTTTAAACCTTTCTTCAGACTCTGTGTGACAGGAGCAACATCCGCTTTTATAGCAACGTATGCTTCAAGGCAATCGTAATCGCCGTACATGGTGTCTATATGATAATCATTGGCGGCCATCTCCTGTATGTCTGCCGCAACCTTTTGGTCAAAGGCATCATCTCCCTGATCCTGAATATGCTCGCCAAAGGATATGTTCAACGCCTGAATCAGCATTGCCAAAAGGCCATTATCCTCTTTTTGGAGAGAATTTGTTTCTTCTACCGGCTTGCCTCTGGCATCGGTACTATTTTCACCGCTGCCATTGTCTTCGCCGGCACCGGCGCCAGTTCCGGTACCGGCAGCAGAGCCGGCATTTTGTCCGCTTTGCTGTTCAGAAACAATCAAAACCTTAATTCCGGAATTCGTCCCAGGGATTTCTCCCGTCCCGGCATTAATATCCTGCAAACTGCCAACGATATTATCAGGCTTTTGGCTCGGGCTCTCAACGTCTTCGTTTTCCGGTATAAACCTTTTGAGAAGACTCATGATTTTTTTAGTATAACGATAACAGTCACTGCAGGTGTCAGAGTACTTTGCTTTCAACGCAAGAGGAACAATTTTATCCCATACATCTGCCAAATCGCCGGTTAATGCTCTTTTTATCTTATCGACGGAGACAAAATCGAGCAGCATTTGCATGAGGACATCAATTTCATTTGCGTTTTCATGCTCCGGCGTATGGGTGTAAAGGTATTCATTAAGGTCCTCAATCGCATATGAAACTCCGGGAAATTTGAATCTACCAATTCGCTCAATACGTGCATCCTCCAGAATGTTAAAGACATTTCTCCGCACCATAACGACAGTGTCCGTTTCATTCACCCGTTTGCGGGCTGCATCTTCTATACATTGAAAACAGGAATAAATGGGATGCAGCGATTCATGCACAGCCAGAGCAAGGCAGTATTTGGTTATGTCGTCAATCGGCTCACAGGAAAAGAGCTTATGCAGTGTGTTTATCATGATCCTCCGTCCATCTGTAAAAGCAAGATCCGGAGAACTTTCGGGAAGAATTCCGACTGTCAGTTTATGATTGCCGGTAAGGCCAATCACCATTTTTCGGATCATGTTCCGGTACGCTACGCTGATCAAAAACTGTTTCTTATCATCATCTCCGACATTTTCTTTGCCGGAAAAAGGCTCAAACAAATTTCCATACCTCATGCTTATCATCTCCTTCCAAACAGCGGACGTATAATGTTGTTCAATATGTTCTCCCTATACTCTTCCGTTGCGCAAAGCGCTCCGAGAATATTATAGTGACAGGCTTCCAGAGGATTACCGACGATGCGGGTCTGTTTTGCCCAGTTTACGAGTGTTCTGGGTGTCAGCATATCGGCGCTCTCGCCTGTAGCGGAAATATCGTCGTTAATTTTATCCCAGGCTTCAAGCATCCGAAGAATCATTTGTTCATCGGTATAACGAGAGCGCTCTTTGACCATTCTGACCATTTCATTTTCAGACAATTTTTTCATGTCAACAATGATGCAATACCGGTCCTTATAAGCCTCGTTGATCGGCCGAGCCCCTTTCATGTCCGGATTGGCCGACATCATGAAAATGGAAAATGGATGCCGCTTTGCCATGGTGCCGTCCGCAAGCTTGAGGGTGTACGGAGCAATCAGTATGGAGTTTTTTACTGTACCTTCACCTTCGGCGGCATAGTTGTTATCATCATCCATGTGTACGCCACCCCGCATAACCGTCTGCGCAAACTGCGTCTCAATATTTGTTTTCAGCACGCCATTATCCGCTACGGTAGTCCCGATATATTCGCTGGCATCTGCAGTTTTATAAGACTGCGTAAACCGATACGGCATAGAAAACACATAGGCGATTGCTACTGCCATTACAGACTTTCCGACGCCCGGCGGTCCCTTAAGAAGTACATTTTGCGAATCCATTTCATGATTTTTTAAACCATCTGCAATGATTCTCACAATGTTTTTGAACAACGGCGTCGGTATATAAATGCCGAGTCGATCTTCATCCGGAACAAGAGCCTTTTCCTCGTCAGATAGAGATTCATAATAATCCTTAACCAACGGCCATGTTTCATCTTTCATTTGCTTCATTTGCGCCTGATAGGATTTGCTGTCATCCGAAGCAAAAGGGTCCACATTCACCGGCCTCGCAACAGCTCTCGCCAGGACAAAGCTATTATTTTTTCCCTTGAGTAAATCTGAAGTATAGTCATATACTTCTCCGGGTATCAACGCGAGATTTTCAATGTTGCCGAGAGAAATCGGATAATCTCCTTCGCCATTGACAATAGAATCAATGAGATACCCCGCTGCATCGGTTTTTGCAATTTTCGGCATAATGCCGTTCACCGCCTCATCCACAATTTCATTCCATGCATCCTCAAGTTCCCTAAATCTATCTTGGATGCGCTGATGAATGATAAACGGAATAGCGATATAATATGGGATCTTGTTAACTCCGGAAGTCACAAGCGGCCTCTTGTCATTCTGGTTCTGAATATTAAAACGACAGGCTTGAATTTTGTTTTCCCTAGAATTGTAGAGTATAGAGACAACATCGTCTCTGGCGTCGCCCATTACTTCAACATAGATTTCGCCTGTTTGCGTAACGCCTATTCCAATCTTTTCCGAAAGGAAAATCTTAATCATTGCATTGAGGATTCCGCCAGGGATCTGGGCGGGATTTCCTGTACTGTTATATCCCGAAAGCACATCGCATTTCTGGTCAGTCCTAAAATCAGTAAGCGTATCGCTGATAAGCGAATACGTATACATATCTTGAATAAATGCCATATTTCTGCCTCCTAAAAAAATAGAGAGGCAGTATTCCACCGCCTCTCAAAAAATGTCCGTTAAAATTTATTTCATTCCATATTTCCGGATTGCGCGGCGGCAGGAATACACCTGTTTTTGAAAATCTTCGCTCGCACTATCCAGGGCTATTCTTTCCGCAAAATACAGACAGCTTTTGTACATGTAGTCATAAAGCTGCTTGATGTTCCAGCCCTTGCCCTTGCACGGTCCTTCGGTAACCATAAGTATTTCGGGATCAAGCTGTTTGTCTGTGTAAACACCGATACCAAGATCATCCCACCAGACAGGATTTCCATCGCTGTCTTTTTCAATTTCGGTATCCTGTGTTTCCTCTATGGTTTCTGTATTTTCCGGTTTCTCAATTTTTTTCGGCTCTTTTTTTGAAGCGGAAGGGGGAGGAGAACCACCAGAATTGTCCTTGTAGTTGACTTCGCTTGCGCCGTATATTTCCCCGTGAAGTCCGAGAATACCGAGAACGGCACGCTCATATGCTCTGTTGTCGGCGGTTTCCGCCGGAAATGTTTTCATTAGATCGTCATAAAGATTTTTGGCGTTTGATTCGCCGATCGCGGCAAAGCTTTGCAGAGCATTCCGTGTCGCTTTTCTCAAGAAGACATATATACTTGGGTTATGTGTATGCAACAGCTGCGGTTCATCGACAATGACGCCGGTTAGCTTTGCAAGCTGCATAACGGCTGCGTGTTTTAACAGTATCTTTCCTTTATCACTCTTTAAATACTGTTTCTCTGTAAATGAATATGCATTTTCATCTACCAGAACAGTTAAAGATTTATCCTCGTTGATTTTCACTCTCTCGGGATTATCCACAAAAAATTCCTCCTTCATATATATAATAGGTTGCGGGAAAGGAACCGTCGGCTCCTTTCCCTGTTTGGTTACGGCAACTGGCAGCTTTCTGAAACCTCTTTCTCATCGGCCTCCTTTGGTACTGTCGTTTCTACAGCCTCCTGCTCATCAGCATCCGGCACTTTTTCATCCTGCGGCTCGTTAGAAGATTCATCCGTTTGTTCAGGACTGCTTTCAGTTTCATCAGTGTCAGGTGCTTGCGTTTTTTCTTCTGCAGCCGGAATGTCAACAGACTTCCCATCCGTAGCATCGGATTCTTCAGATACGGCTTTAATTACTCTTTTTTTGAATAACGCAAGATTGAAACCCTTGACCAAAATAAGCAGAATGACCAGAACAATTAACACGATAATCAAAAAGCTCTTTATGGTATTGATAATCATTCTCTGCTTCATCATTTTCTCTACCGTACTGTCACTTCCTGAATAGGATGCCTTCACGCTTCGTCCGTAGTTGTCATTAATTTCATTCACCCGATCCTTTGTAGCGTTAAAACGCCTCTCAAAGCTATCGGCTGTCTGCCCCGAATCCTGGGTGCTCAGATTTGCATCATTTTCAACCGCGTCATTTGTTTTTACCGATACAACGGTAAAAGGGTTCACGCAAACCAGAACAGTCGCCGAAATCAGGATAAACGCACTGAGCATGATGGTCAGAATCATCCAAAACCGCTTACTTGCCAATTTTTCGTTTTTCATCTGAATTAACTCCTTCATAAAAATATAATTTGGGTATGTACAATTTATCTGGAGTCAAAAATATATTTCAAGAAAACATTAAAACGGCAAAATGCTTCATACTCGATGAGTAGCATTCTGCCGTTTTTTCATTCAGGGATATAGGTTACGCAGACTGAAATATTATCCGGTCCGCCAAGTAGATTAGCCGCATCAATTATCCCGTTGCACGTGTCAAAACAATTACCGGCTGCGAATACGATCTCATGCAGCTGAGACAGACTTAAAAGCTTGTGTGCTCCGTCGGTCAGCAACATAACAATATCTCCGGATTTTACTCTCCCTTCTCTAACATCGATCAGTGGATTTTCAAAGCCGAGAGCAGACGTGAGCGTGTCTCTGTCAGGATGTGTAAAAATCTGTTCCTTAGATATCTTCCCTTCATCGCAAAGCCGCTGCGCTTCAGTGTGATCCTTTGAAAGCTGGTGCAGCTTTTTGTCTCGTACAAGGTAGGCTCTGCCGTCACCAACATGAGCCGTGATCAGATCCCCTTCGCCAAATACCGCTGTCAGGTCAACCGAAGCAAAAACATTTGCGGAATATTTGTCTCCGTTTGCCTTCTTAAACGCAAGCAATACCCTATTTGCACAATGTACAGCTCCCCGGATCATCCGCTTAAGTTCCCCAGCAGACATTGTAGGTTCGGAATAGGCATCAATAAAACGCTGTACTTCGTTTATTACAAAGGCAGAGGGATTGAGTATATCGTCTCTTCCGTTCCCGTCCGATATCGCCTGATAATACACGCCGTCTTTTTTCCACGCATGGGCAAAGTCCTCATTTGGTTTATCAGATGTTTCGGACTTCTTGCCGGGGTGAGTGGCAAACGCGTTAGCAATTTCCATGATTCTCACCTCCTCCGGCACTGGACTTGCCATTGGAAAATCGCTTATCCCTTTGTGCCTGATAATCAATCAAGCGGTGATAATACTGCGGATAAATGTGATGGACCAAATCCGACAAGGAAAAGTAAACATGATTCAGAAGAATTTTCAGCCGGAATTTTGCCAGCGTTTTTATCCCGTTTGAATGGCTGAATTCTAAGGCAATCTTATCACCGGACAAATGTAGAATTTTTCGGCACATATGCTTGAAACAAATTTCTGCGCGGTATTTCCCGTCCTGTGCGTCTGAAAAATATCCTTTTGGAAAATTCTTGCGATTGCCACAAAGAACCTCGCTATACACCTTTATAATGAGAGATCTCTTTCCCCTTCTCCGCTCGGGGAAAATCAACCATAAAATATGATCGTATTCATCCGGCAACAATTCCGGGGGTTTTTCGATGCTACGAAGAATTCTTTTCAACTGATGTTCAGTAATAAATTTTTCATTTAATGCGGCTTTGGCTGTTTCAAAATCCTTGATGCCGAGTTTTTCAAAAAATAAATACTTGAGTATCTCAACTGAACGCCCCTTGGTTGTCGCAGTGCCGATGTACTTCACCGGCCACCGTTCACCCTTCAGAACGCGCTCGTATATGATAACAGACTCAGGTTTCATCTGTGTGCTCCTGTTCTATATCAGTTATCACATCCCTTTCAAAATTTCATATCCATTTATGATAAGTGATAATTACCGTTTTTTGTTGCCTCTGATAAAGAAATATGCAAGCGCAAGAATCACGGCAGCCATCAGCGCAAATCCCATCGGTTGCCTTGCATATACAATGGAAACGATGCTTGTAGCCAACAATACGATAAGCAGCAAATAAATCACACCGTTTTTCATTATAGTTTACCCCTTTTTAATATTGAATGTATATTCCAATATATATTATAGGGTAATATTTTACTTTTGTCAAGTAAGAACTGAGGTTTAACGACGAAAAATACTGAAATTTGCTTTTTTGCGAACTGCGTCAAGCCCTTCAACTGAATATCCGCGATTCTCTCTCTTCTCCTCGTTTATTTCAGTGCATATAAGCTTTCTTGCAATCATACGAAAGGCATCCGCATAATCGACGGCTCTCCCATTCATCTTCTTTCGGTTAAAAAATACCGAAACGCCTTCGTTATTGATATTTACCACACCCGGGAAATACGGGATTTCTCCAACCAAACTCAAATTCAAAGCAGCTGAAAGCTCTTCCGGGCTTACCGAGGATTTTTCGGCCATGTGGTTTACGAGCAGTTTCATTTTGTTGAAATCGAAGCCTTTCATTTTAGAAAGCACATCGCCGGTCATTCCATCGATACGCTTCGCCGACAGCATATCGCAGTTGCATACTGCGAAAATCTCATCCGCAAGTGAAAGCGTTGTCAGTGTATAGTCCAAAATATTAGGACCGGTATCTAGAATAATCACATCAAAATCGCACAGCCTCAGATTCTGGATGATAGCTTCAACATAAGCGTTTTCGATTTTAAAGCAATCGATTTTACGTGACGGCGCCGTTAAAACATAGACACCTGATTCATGCTCCTGCAGGTACCGTTCTTTGATAACGTTCTCTGTAAAGCGGATTCCCGAGTGTTTTTCTCCGGTCCGATTGGCTTCATATTCGATGTCTTCACACCAGGTCATAATATTCGGAGCTTCGTCCAGATCCATGATTACGGTAATGTCCGCCGCTTCAAAATCAAAATCACAAAGACAGACTTTCGGCGCGTATTCAACCGACTCTTTTTTAATCCTTACGCAGTGCATACCGATTGCCAATTCTCGCGAAATGGTGCTTTTACCGACGCCGCCTTTCTGTGAGTGTATGGCTATCACTTTCTGAGGAATAAGCCTGTTTTCTTTTCGCGTATTTTTGCTCAGCTGTATACTTTTCAGCCGGTCCTGAAAGCTCGATTTCTTCTCATGCTGCTCTTCTTTCGTCAGCTTTGCAACTTGAGGAGCCGCGGAAAAGGGATTATCGGATTCAACATTGCTATCCGCAATGCGTTCCAGATCCGTTTCATCATACTCCGTGGCGTCTGCCATGCGCTTGATTGTTTCTTCTAGTACATTGCACGAATACGGATAAGAGATGACCACGGCATGCTTGGATATTCGTTCTCTCGCAACCTCATCCCGGCTGCGCAGTGCGACAATTTTCTTTGCTGGGTGCTTCAGAAGAGCCTTCAGAGCTTCCACGCAGGTAGCGTCGACCAGATTATCCGAGATTACGATAATATCGATGTCTTTCCGATCTCCAAGATCCTTCAGAGCCTGTTGCAAAAGGCCTGTTCCACCGCGAAAGCATACCATATCATTAACCACGAAGAAGCTTTCGATATCGGATAAAAAGCTTGAGTTTTTATCTATGAAATATATTCCCTTCGTCACGGAATTTCCTCCTTCATTGATACTTGCACAGGCCTCTGCCCGCTGTAGGAAAAGGCCTGTGCCGCCTTATTTTACAAAAGAGAAATCGCACTTCTCTGAAGCATTCGCGTTTCAAGTTCATAATTATTCGGCGTCTCCACATTCAAAGAATCCACCTTCACCAGCACCGGCTCCGACTCTTTGAAATCAAAGTTCCGTGAACTGCGACAAACAAACCAACCGATTGGGCTCCTCGGGAACCATTTCAAAATATCACGGTCGTCGTAACGCTCTTCGCGTCCGATCTTACGGATGATCGTCATAACATCGTCGGGTCTTGATATCTTCCCGGCGAAAATCAAGCCGGAGTTCGCGATAACCGACGACGGCATATCCGCCACCTTCTGTGTAATGGAAAAGATAAACAGTCCGAGGCCGGCACTTTGGTCGAGTATTTTTTCAAATTCTGATTGTCCTCCAAACGATGGCATCATTTGTGAACCGGTACCGGCGGTATCGGAACCTGTCAGGACCTCGTTGGCTTCCTCAATAACTAAAACTGTTTCATATTGATCATCTGCCAAAAAGCCTTTTTCATGTCCTTGCGCATATTTGAAGAAGCCGCTTGTAATACACCCGAAAATGAAATTTTTAAAGGTGGTTTCCAGACCGTAACTTTCCAAAACGATGACGTCATCCTTGCCGATCAACTCGTCGACGCCGATTCCGTCCGGCTGCCCGAACATTCTGGTTTCAATTGAAAATTTACGGCCGAATATCTGAAGACGATCCAGCACGCGGGTATATGCGTCTCTCGCCTCGTTTCCCATTCTTCCTTTTCCGGACTTCATAGGGTCTTCCAAATCAAGCTTGATACGATTCATACGGTCATATACTTTGGGAAGCGTCACCTGCGCGGACCGTTGCGGTACGAATTCCCGCCAGTTCGGCAAATCCTCGAATACGCCTGCTTCTTCATAAAGCGCGTAAAGCGTTTCCGCCAGTATAGCCTTTCCACGCTCCATAAGTCCGTAAGCGCGGCAATATATCTCAATAATGGAATCCGCCCATACCTGGGGATTGACGTTATACGGAACCTTACAGATATTCAGGTTGATCGGAAGAAACTCAGGATTTCCAAGACTATAAAAATGAAACCGCTCCGGTTCTACGAATTTCGCCAATATCCGCCAATCCTGCTTCGGGTCAAGCGCAACGATACGAAGCCGTTTTCCGGTTTTCTTTCTTTTTACCTTGGTAAGCTCAGAGATGAATCGTGTTGCCGCAACAGTCTTGCCGGAACGGGATTCACCCGTAAAGATGCCGTGCATCAGTTCGCTGTCGTCAATTCGGAACTCAAAAGGCGTTTCGTATCCGGTAGATTGCGTCCACCGCTCACCGGATAACACTTTTCCAATATAGATATCTCCGGTCTTTTGGGACGGCACGGCAAATTTCGGAATATCGCCGACATCCGCGAAGATACCGCCTTCAGAAATTCTTGGTAAGTGCGTATAGGCACTGAATTCCTCGGACAGAAGAATCGTGCTGTAACGGTAAGATTCCATCCGTCCGGCAATGCCCTCTTTGCGGTTGTCGGCGCTGAAAGCGTAGAAATGATAAATCAAATGATTTTGCTCCTCTGGCGACAGGTCCATAACCTGTAAAGGACAAATCATCGACTCATCGTTTGACCATGCCGACTTTGCCAGCGTAGAAGCCGCAGCCAGGTTTTCTTCAGAATTCGTCGCGATATAAATATCCGTAAAGAATGCGCCATTTCCCCGGAGTGCTTTCATCAAGCGATTATTTTGGAATTCGAGCAGGGCCAGAATGTTTTTGACCTCCTGATCCAACCACTGATAACTTTTGGCATAGCCTACGGAGGGACCGACACCCATACTTGTAGCCGCGCCGCTGGAAACCATGCTGTTCGTACCAAGAGATTCTGCGAGCGATTTTCCGATGCTATGCGCTGTGCTGGAGCCGGTTCCGTTGCTGACGGAGGTCCCCCAACTCTGACCTGTGCTCTGCGAGCTGTTCTGCGTAAAGGAGTCGCTCTGAGACTCAGTATAATTCGTTCCCTGATTCTGCCCCCAATTTTCCGAAGAAGACACGCCGTTTGCAGACATCTGTGAGCTGCCGTATGAATCGGTAGCACTTTGGGAAGTATTTTGGGAAGCGTTCACGCCCCAGTTTGTTCCGCTGCTTTGTCCCCAACCTTCGCTGATTCCCTGTGATGCGGAGGTTCCCCAGCTTTCGCCCGTTCCGTTCGTGACGCTTTGAGAGTGCGTTTGTCCGACGCTGCTGCCGATTGTGTTTCCAACAGATTCCGTTGTACCGACTGATTGTCCATAAGAATTCGATACGCTTTGATTCCAGCCAGAGCTGTTTGTTACACTCGAACTCTGACCAAAGCTTTCCGATGTTCCGTTGGTGACGCCCTGTGTCATTGTCTGGCTAGTGGCGTTTGAAGCTCCATTGGTTATACCGACAGATTCAGAGAAGGAACTTCCGGAGGTTATACCCTGAGAATAGCTGCTGCCTGAACTTTGACTCCAGCCCTCCGAACCGTTCGTTCCGGTTGCCTGAGAATACGAATCAGCTTCACTTCCGTTAATAACGAAAATACCGCCGCTGATACCGCTGGTTTGCCCGACCGTTTCGTTTGAACTCCAGCCGGAGCTTCCGTTGATCGTATTACTCGAATTCGTGCCCTGTGTGACCGAATTGCTGTAATTCTGCCCGGTACTTTGTGTCTGTGATATATTCTGCGAAGCGGTTTGTGTTTGTCCGCTACTTTGTGAAACGGAGGTCGAGCTATTGGTCCCGGCCGTATAGGACTCACCCTGACTGACGCTGTGGCTGCCGGAAGTACCGCTTGATTCAGTAACATTGACCGATTCGCTCTGAGTGTGTGCGGTGGAATGACTGATCGACTGGGACTGCGAAACCGAGTTGGCTACGCTGTCGCTTTGCGATTGATTGACGCTTTGCGTATGATTGGTGCCAACGCTCTGATTTTGAGAAATATTATGGGATTCCGACTCGGAACCTCCAAATGATTGCCCTGTTGATTGGCCAGCAGAAACTCCGTCCGAATGAGAAACATTCTGACCGACAGAATCCATTGCGGATGTTCCCTCCGCAGTGCCGTGACTGGTTCCCATGCTTTCCCCGAAGGATGTGCCAAGTGTTTTACCGATGCTCTCTCCGACAGTCTGTCCGATGGAGTGACCGACCGAATCTGTAACTGATGAAGAAATACTATTACCCACCGTATCGGTCACGCTATCCGCTTCGGTGTATGAGTGATTCCATCCCTGCGAGGCGCCGAGATTCGCCATGTACATCATCGGTACCGAAATGGAAAAGTTCATTGTAGTGGATCCCTGCAACTGCTTATTCCAGCGAGTCATTTCACGCGCGGTTTGTGACAGCCAGCGCTCCAGGTGTTCGGCTTTGACAGGGCTTGAGATGACCTGAAGTACATATTCCTTATCAGACATACCTGCGATATATTCTTCGGTAGTATCCTGAGAATCGACATTGACGTTTTTACCGCCCATTCCCTTATCGCCGACGTCGACACCGCCGGCTTTTGCTTTTGGGATTCCTCTTACTACGGTCATTTGATCCATGGTGTACATTTTTTCATGCAGCCATTCCAGTTCATCATAGGTTAAGGCTCTGTATTCGAGGACGCGATAAGTGCCTTGAAGAACGCTGCATAAACCGATAAAATCTTTATCGGCAATCGATTTTGCCTGCTCCGGGCTATCGGCGACGCCTTGTACACCATACAGGTACAGAAGTCCCAACGCCACTGGATGCAGCAAATTGGCGATTATGGTTAATAATTTTATATTACGCTCCCAGACAGCGGCCAGAACCTGACCATGCATATCCATAAAGCTTTCCGATTGTTTCGCACTTTTTGGCAGTCTAATAATTCGCGTGAATTTGACAGCCTTGTAGAAACGAACGATATTTCCGTTTTCTTCCATCATTTCAAGCTCGTACATCAAGTACTTCATGTGCTTTCTGTCGGTGGTATATTCCTTCCAGCTGCGAATAATGCGAAAATCATCCTCAGGATTCTGTCTGTCCTTGCGTAAAATTTTGGACAGATTCAGCAATTGATTATCTCCCTTCTAAAACGGTTACGGCTTTCTGTTAATACGGTTTTGTATTGTCCCGAATATCGCGGATCTCCCGGATTGCCCGCTTTTTTGATCGCGTTCCGAAGAATTGCGGAACCTTCTTGCCTTGGAAGATGAAGTATCCGACCGGGTAGGTGATGGCGATAATCCACAACAGATTTTGCAGCCAGCCAAGAATAGCAGCGCCCGATGAAGAGGCGACCGACTGTCCAAACGATGCGCTGAGGTTTTCCGCAGAAACGCCGGCGACCGCCATAATTACAAACCTGTAGATGAACAATACTGCCAGATAACCAAGCACGAACCACTTGGTATGCTTGATGATTTCCTGCCGCTGGCTCGGCAGGAGCATTGCAAGGACTGCTCCAACTATCCACATCGCGCCCGTAAGCGGCGTAATGATTTTCGATCCAAAATTATAATAAGCGTCATTCAGATAAAGCCATAATCCGAATGTTCCGAGATAGATCAGGAGCGTCAGCAGTCTCGGCATCAGCGCCTTAATACCCAAACTGCTGGTATAAACAATCTCATCCTTGCTGCGAGGTATATAATTTTTTCTGTACATAGAATGGTTCTCCTCTCGTAGCAGAATTAAAGGATTTGCCGTTCATCTCTTACCTCATCCTCAACCTCCGCAAACTGTTCTGCGAAAAAAATATATCCGATTGAAAACATTCCGAGAAGAAGCCAGATGTTTTTATAAATGAAGTAAAATACAGTGAGAAACGCGTTCTGATTGAAGGCCAGAAAGCTTTCAAAAAATTCGAGCATCGTTATTCCTCCTTCTGCTCGTCTCCGCCTTTCTTTTTCGGCGGAGGTGTTGCCGTATAAATCGGCCTTTCGTCTTTCATGTTATAAACATATGTCCATCTCTGACCGGAAAGGTCGGAGATGCTTGTCAGGTAGACCACTACTCCAGACATTTCCAACAAAGCGCGCCCGCACTCGCGAATCCACTGCTCGATTTGCGGCTTCAGCTTTTTTTCAACGGTCTCACGGTTCGGAGCCACAAAAAACAGATTCTGTGTGACGCTTTTTAATTTGTTGCACTTATCATTGAAATCTGACTGGTGGTGATTTCCGCATTCCACTTCGTAATACTCAATGCCGTTTGGCAGGCAGCAGACGATGTCCGGTATGCAACTCCGCCCGTCGGGCATCTGAATGGCATTTCCTCTTCTGGACATGGATACCGAGCGATATCTGCCGGTATCCTTTAAAATCTGAACGACATCCTTGATCGTATAGCCATGCTCCGCGTTTTCATGCTCGCGAACAATTTTCTGATATTCCGTCTCCACCGGAGACTTCCGGAATTTCTCAATATACAACTTCATACCGATGTCGGTCAGAGTCAATACCGTAAACCACCGCATACCGGTGCTGACCTTGATCTGGTTGAACAGCATCAGCGTTACCAACTGCTTTATCAGCCGCGAAGCCTTTTCATTGCTGATGGATTCACCGATGTCGAAAAGCTTCTCAGCCACGAGCCGCCTGGCAACTGACACTTCAGAAACGCCGCTGTCGACAATAATTTCAAATGTCTGCCAATGAATTTCCTTCAACTGCTCGGTAATGCTCTCCAAATTCTGCACGTACATTTTTCCGTCCGAAACCAGAGTAACTTCGGACTTTTCACCGCTTCCGCTTAAATCCACAACGCGTTCATTTTCGTCTGCTACGGTCGTTACCGCCATTGCCGGCCGAAGCGCTTCCAGGGGCGTATCGGTATCAAGCATATACGCTGCGGTTCTTTTCAGATCCTGCGGTTCCTCAAACGGGGAGTTAAACATTTTCTCAGCGTTATCTATCATAAATTTCAACTGGCTTACCTGATCGGTAAGGCCCTGAATCATCTGGTTTTTTTGCGTCAGCCGCTCCTTGAAGGTATCATAAATGCTTCGCGCCTTCTCCTGATTCTGACGCAGCATTTTGCGAGCACGGCCGAGCAGATCGTTCAGCGACATTGTTTCCAGATCTCTGCTTGTGATATCTCCGTAGGCAAGCTCGCTTTCAAGCACCTTGACGCAAAACGCCCGGAAATTACGAATCAATTCCTGCGTGTTTTCCGTAGCGCTTTGGATAAAAGCATTCAGCTCGGCAATCTGCTCGTTTTTGGAATCAAGCTGGCTGTTCAGGCGCTGGATGATCAGCTCCAGCTCACGGTTTGATCGTTCACTCATCATTTTGAACCCCGCTTCCTTTCAGACTGGCTGTACTATCCTTTTTTATGACCGCCTCTTTCAAGTCCCACTTAAAATATTCCTCTGCGTTTACTCTGAGTTTGTCGGTTAATTTCCGGATATCTGATTCAATGATTTCATATGTCGCAAAAGCCTTGTCCCTATAAAGCATTGCCGAATTGACGGTTTCGGCTTTACCGCTGTTTAGCCCTGCAGAGATGTTTTGTAGATAAAGCGCCAGGTCATAGGTCAGGATGCTCTCAATCGCTTTCCGTATCGGCTCCTGGTCATCTTGTAAATTCATAGCGCCGACCTTGGGAATCATTACATCCAACTGTTCATTCAGAATTTTGGTATACATGGTGGAAGCTTCATAGGTTGTATAATCACCGTTGGCAAGATGGATATCCACAATCGTGATATCCACCAACAGACTGCGAATACCAGTTAGTTTTTCTTTCAATACTTTATAATCATCCTGAAGCTTGAGATCGGACAAGCTCATTCTGTATGCCTGACGGGTTCCGTTCTCATCGGTGTAAAATCTCGTGGTGCAAAGTCCTAAAACGAAGAACAGAACATAACATACAGCGGTCGCAATTGCAATCCGTTTCTTATTTCGTATGGCAAAATTGAGCATTCGTTGCAGCTTGGATTTTTCTTCTTTGTCAGTTTCATTTACTCTCGGCGTCATATCGATTGTTTCAATGCTCCACAATTCACGCTTCTTCTTTTTCATCTACGGAAACCTCGGCAGCAGCGGTTTCAACCGGATTTTTCGGCTCAAAGAGGCAGTTATTTAAAAATTCTACGCCGTTCGGAATAACCTCACCGACACGCTCAGTGTATACAAGCTTTCCTCCACAGCTTTTGCAAATAATATGTCTGTTGATGTCCCGTGTCTGGAAAGAACCTGATATGTACACCTGGGATGATTTTTGCAGCCGTTTCAGACATTCGTCCGCAGTATCTCCAAAGACCTTGATCCACGGATAATCGGTTCTTGTAGCCTTTTCAAGTTCCCGGACACGATATCTGCGGTTGACGGCGATCTGAAACTGCGCGGCCGTCGGGCCTGTGGCGCTGTCCTTTCTGGTAACTTCCACGCACAGCGAGCCAATCAGATTACCGACGTTGGCAAACTCCGCAATATTCTGCGGATCGATTTTGCCGCTGAATACATAGGGATTGCTATAGGAAATAACCTCTGTCTGCAACGTATCAACCATATTGACTTCCCCGCAGGATTCGCACTTGACCGGCTTTTTTATCATCTTGGTCGATAGCATCCCCCTGGTCATAACAAACACACTGGGCTTTAGCTTGCCGACATATTCGCGTGCCGTTTCCTCGTTGAGGCCGTATACACTGATTTTGGGATAATCCACTCTGCCGTTTCTTCGCAAGGTTTTTAAGGTAAAAGTCACGCGATAATTTCCATATTCCTCATTCAGAAGCACAATCGGTGCGTTCATTAGTTCTCCAAGAAATATAAACGAATTTTCTCTTGCCATTTTATATACTCCCTTCTTTTAATCCGCCGGACTTTTCCGGCTATGTATAATCCGGCAGCAACGCTGCGCGGATTTTGATGTCAAGCGATTCTCGGTACAAGCTTCCCGTTTGGATGCATTGCAAGCAGCCTTGACATATCAATAATTTTTTCCCAATTCTCCTCGTATTGTGCTAAAAAGCTATCCTCATCTGCGGTGAAATCATAATTTAAATAGAATCCGATAAACATCATTTGATAGTACTTATTTGCCACTTCCTGATTGTCCAGTCGGCGAAGTTCCGCCAAATTAATCGTCCGAAACAACTCCGCCGAATAGCGGTTGAACAGTTGTGAATATCGGTCCGATTTTTCCTTCATATCGGAGCCGCCGAGCCAGTCAACAACCTTTTGCATGATTCCGTTCCTCTTTGCCACTTCCAGCCCTTCGCACCCATCATTTGGATCCGGCTGCTGAAAATATTTCGGCTCATAATTGATATTCGGCTCTTTTTCATCTGTTTTGTATGCATTCATCCTTCCGAGAGGAAACGCCCGGCAGACAAACGGCTTGTGTGCCTGTACCCTGCAATAATACTTTCCGTCTTTTCTGCCTAAAAAGTAGCAGGTCGTACTTCCGTCCTCTTCCTCACGATACCGCAGCTGCATAATCGTCACATTCGAATGTTCCCCTATATACACATTCATGTATTTGCGGATTACTTCCATCGGCTCTTTTCCTGTTTCCCTGACCAAATGATAAAAATCGTGCGGGCTGATCAGGATATCCATTCGGTTGTGGCAACACTTTCCGCATTGCAGACAGGCAAATTCAAACTCTGAATCGCCTTCAAGCATTTTCAGCTCGTTTTTCGTATGCATTTCCGCTAGTCTTTCAAGATAGCTTTTTTCTGACATGATGCATTTTCCTTCCTGCGCCATACATTCGGAGACGACTTTTAATTTAAAATTAACCTTCATATATAATGAATGTACGGTTTCAATTTACAGGTAGGAAGAATTGAATATCAAGAAAACATTACGCCGTCATAAAAGGAATCGCTTGAATGATTCCGATTATCAGACTTACAAATCCGCCAATAACCGCCGATAGAGCAATTCCGAGAATAATATAGTCCCTAACCACAAAATGCTTATGATTTTTAAACGGGTTCTGGAGCACCAGAACGCACACGCCTTCAAGCATGAGAGCCAGTCCTGCTATAAGCGCCATATTGAGACCCGACATTGAAAAATTAATTCCCATGTTCGTCCTCCTCCCGGTTACCGTAACCCTCCGAAAAATCAATATCGCTATAGGAAATGTCCTTATCCGTTTCATCGGGTATGGTTTCTACTTCCTCATTGTCGATATCGCTGACAATATCCTCTATATGTGCAAGACGCTTTTTATCCTGCAGACTTTTTTCATAGATGTCATCGTTTCGGAACTGGGCTAATGAGCCTACATTGATTTTGCTTTTTTTCGTCCACAAAAAAGCGATGAGCACGCAAATGAGAACGATAGCCGTCAAGATCAAAGCATCCAGCAGAATATATAACCATGTCATGCTTTTATTCACTCCCTCCATTTACGGGCTGCAGCTCGACGACAATAGTAGCTGCCGCATTGACGCCCATGCCATTTAAAGTAATCGTGTATGTTTCCGCTCGGTACTCCGTCGTAAATATTCCTTTGCCGTCAAAAACCTTATCCAATTCTGATACCTCGCCATCGGCAGCCGTCCCGACGAACTTCAGCTCGGCTTCTTGTATGTTCAGAGCTTTAGCAACTAGTTTGTTGATACCGATCAGATTTTCGTAGAAAACTGTTTTGTTTTCAAACGCAGCACTGCCAAAATTGCAGGAACTGATTTTACCGCCGCTCAGATAGCAAATAAAGCTGCCCTTGATATCACCGAGACTGACATAGTCCACGCCGAGCATCGTACTGTCCCTGACGAAAACGTTTTCCGCCTTTACACCGGCGTTCTCGGAAGTCTTTCCGAGGTATGCTCCTTTCAGCATCGCGTCTGTAATATCCATATATTCAATATCGGCGATGCCGCTAGGTATTATTGCATTACTTGCGGCAGACTGCGATTCATCCGTCGACGTTTCCGGTGTACCGCAGCCCGCCAACAGCAAGAGGGCCAAGGCGCAAACCGCCAAGTATATCATTTTTTTCATTTTGGGTTATCTTCTCCTTTTTCCATATTGATCTGCGGTTGAAAGTCTGCGTAGTCAGACTCATCAACCTGTTTTGTAAGTGAACCTTTGATAATATTTTCAGCAGGCGAATATACCTGTGCGATCCAAAGTACGCCGCCTGCGTCACGGTAGGAATATTCCAGCAGCAAATAGCCGCCTGCCATCGCATCATACATATCTGCCGGACAGCTTTTAAAAGTTTCTTCGTCGCAGTACTGAACGCCAATTGGCGTTTCAATTTCCGAAAAGCCGTACTCCGTTGAAAACGCACGCACATAATTTTCAGCCGTCTTTTTTGCAAAAGCTGCGTCCAGCGTTTCGGATTCGCTCAAAACTGCCGTAAAACAAATCGCCTTTACTGCATCCGACGATACTTTAATCTTAGCTGCTCCTATATAGGAAAACGCTTCGATCTTCTGAATAGAATAGCTTCCGTCCAGCGAACGTGTATACCCGTCTGCCTCAATCTGCTCTGCGTTCTGATAATCAAAAACACTGCCGGTAGCTTTGTCCTCAGACCCTGCGAGTAACGCAACAACCACGGTAATCATCAGAATCACAAAAGCACAGAGCATAGGGAGCAAAACAATTTTTCCGATTTTCATATTTATACTCCGCCTTTCTAATTCGGGCAAGGTTTTATAGGTAGACTCGAGCTGCAATGCATAGCGCACCATTTACTTGTCGAGCTTTCTCTACCGCAAACCGAACACAGAATGTGATAATATCCGTTCCATACGTGAGTTCCTCCCGCAGTGCAATAGGTATTCCATGAACAGCTGTGGCGTTGATTACATCTTGCGCGCGTATTATGTGCATCGGTGGCTCCATATGAACCTGATTTGGTTTCTCCGCAATCTGAGCACCTGTAATATATCGTTCCGCCGGTACAGGCATAACCCGTTCTTGAGGTTTCGTACCAGGAATGATTGAAATACCTCCGGCCAGCGCAAACACTGCACGCATCATAATGATTGGAAAGACCGTTGCTGTATTTGCCGCCACGGTTGCATCCGGAACCGGCATTCATTACAGTACCGCAGTTTTTACAATTCTGGTGATGGGTTCCGGCATAACTCGCGGAGCCGTTGTTGTCATACACCCATATTCCGTTGCCGACATGCCCTGATTTGGCGATACTCTGCGTATACGAATATCCGCAACCCTTTGTGCAGTAGTACACCCGCGTTCCATCTACCGTACAACTTGCTGCCTTCGATACATACGATGTCATCGTATGCGTACTCGGCGAATCGGTTGTATACTGACAAACCGTACAATAGCGATAGCAATATGATGTTGAATAATATGTCCATGCGGATTTGGAATGCGTTTCACACTCAAATACGTGCCTACAATTCCCACATTCATACCAATGGTTGACGCTGTCTCGTCCCCGAATCAAACTTGTATGATTACTTTTGTCCGTTCCGTCCACATACATATAAAAATTCCGAATGGAGGAAGTCTGGATATTGACCCTGGCCGATATATAATCATCAAAACATATCGATTTAACGGTAGCATAATAGTATCCGGGCATAAGGGAAACCGAATATTCAGCATTTACTCCGCTGCCGTAAACAGCAGCTGTACATTTGCTGTACTCGGTCTTTCCATCAGAACTTACCCGCGTGAAAACAACCGATACATTTGAAAGCGTACCTGCCTTTGAAAGGAGATAGCCCTCATAATCAAATGGATATACATTACCGGTTAGTGTGATGGGAGATACCGGTAACTGCAGCGTGAAGTTTTCATCTCCGGCGATAAACAGCCGATAGTAGTATGTCGTTCCCCCCAACGCTGTCGGTAAATTGAGCGTCAGCTGATAAAATCCCCTCTTCAGTGTTGTGCTTGATGAAAACTGGCCGTTGTTGTCGGTCGTAAAAGTAGCCGATACATAACCGTCGCCGTTCCTTGTAAGCGTGCCGACCACGCCAGGAATCGGATCGTAATTACCTCTGTAATCATATGTGAGTTTGCCTTTTGCCGAACCGTATCCGGCATCATCCCGGAGGACTGAACCTGACACCACAACCTGCCGGCCGTCAATGGTAACGGTATCGGGAAAGTTTGTGAGATTTGTCAACCCGTAAGGCGAATCGATGTTAAATAAATATTCTCCGTCAGGTAAACCGCTGACTGAATAAGAGTAATTACCGGTACTGCTATAACCGAAATAACCGCTGTAATACGATGCGCCGGTTAATTTGTTTGTCAACCTGACACGTGCATTGACAGTTTGATTGGTATATATGGCCCAACTGCCTGTCAATCCGCTGCCGGTTCCGTAAAGAGGCTGATACGCACTTTCCCAAGCAACAACTCCGCTGACACCTGACTGGCCGACCGGCGAGCGCATGACAATCTGGAATTCGTATGGGCTGGTAAAACCGGTGTATCTGCCGGAATAATTGTCGATCCCGTAAACACCCGACTGTACATCCTCACGGTATGTTCGATAGCCGTATGAAGAAACGGTCAGTTTGTAATGTCCGTAGGTTAAGTACTTGTCGCCCTCAAGAAGCTGCTGCACACCGCCAGTCGTTCGCATATTGGATATATAGCTTTCTGCTCGAGGAAAGCCTCCGGTCTTGGATGTATTGATTCTGAAATCGGAGGTGACCGAAATATTATCTGTGATTTTGGTTTTGGTTTCGCTCCATGCGCCGTTGTCCCAGGTAAGCGTTTCTTCATAAAAGCCCAGACTTCCGAGACTTCCGAGTTTCAATTCCACGACATACGGCGAATTCATCTGGCAGCCTTCATATCCGCTTGCCGAAATAACCACTTCACCGGATTTTGAATAATACACGCTATGCGGAAAAGAAATTGCTCCCTGATAGGCAACACATACCAACACGCTTCCTTCTGGAATTCCCGAAAAGCCAACAAAACCGTTCTGCCCTGCCCGCGTGATAGCCGTATAGCTTCGAGCGCCGGATATTAAGGTAACCTGGGCCCCGTCGATCGGTTCGCCGGTGCCGAATTGCAGAACCTGAACAAACATATGGCCTTCACCGTTCGCTACACCGCCGAGCGCCGCACCGCTGCCTCCGTCACGGCTGAGATAAACCCAATATTCATCAATATTGATGACCCCATTCAGGTAGTCGGAAGCCGAGGTTGTAATAAGGTCTGCGGACTTCATTTTTTTAACCTGCCCGGTCAGATAGTAATAAACATATTCGTATTCACTGTCTGCCGGAGCGGAAACAAAGTATTCGTCACTTACGGCAGCATCGCTGTATGCCTTTATCGCAATAACCGCTTCTTTGCGTATTTGCGCCAGAACGTCACTGTTGGAGCTTCCCGCAATGATGTTATAGCCGGGGAAGGTTCCCTTTCCAGCCTTTGCAGCGAATATCGAATACTCTGAATTTGCTCCCGTTGCCGTCAGACGCGGATACTGTGCCGCGCTGCTTATATCCTCAGACGCATACTTTTGCATAATAGATGTGTATAGCGCCGCGTTGACATCCTCCGAGGTATCGGTTCCCTTTTTCATCAACCCCGATATCACAGGTATGGCGACCGTTGCAAGAATCGCAATGATTGCAATAACAATCAGAAGTTCGGTCAAGGTAAAACCTGAGTTTACTTTATTTTTTCTATTCATGACACCACCCCGTCAATGCTCATGCGATTCATCAGTGCAGTGAACGCTTTCATCATATATCCATACCATTGTATAAGCCGTCTCATCCGAATACATAATGTTCATTTCATATTTCAATCCGTCGCATTCGTACAGGGTATACATGACGTATCCGCCTTCTAATGTCTTCGCAATCATTTCATCAAGACTTATTTCACCGAAATCCTGATATTCGCCTGATAATGGCAATAGCATGAACGGCTGCGAGGCGGTACCCAAAAGCTCCGTTATCCTCGACTTAACATTTCCTGTAATTTCATTTAAAAGAGATTTGCCGTCCTCACCGTCTGTATATGACACATAATTATGCTGTATCATATCAATTTCCCGGCTGCTCTTATCAAAATAGATCAGCGAATAACCGCCGGCTATTCCGATTTCTTCACTAAAATTAAATTCCGAAGCGTTAACGACCACATATTCCTCCGTCGAATCTACCATCGCCTCCGCCCACTCCGGATCTTTTATAACATCATCTATCTTTTTACCGGAAAGAAGCTCTCGTATATAAAGCTCGCCGTGTTTAGCGGCAGTATCGTTGTCGGAGTCCTTATATTCTTTGTTCATTACAAAAAACGTTATACTTCCTGAAATGATCGCCATAGCCGCTACGACAGCGACAATGACAAGAATCAGTTTCTTCTTTTTCAAGATATCTACCTCCCGTATTTGGCATAGGGGCTTTCCCAAGCCGGATTCAAAGCCGGTTTTATCTCACTGCCCGACGCCGTTACCACATATCCGAGCGGCTTGTTTCTACAGCCGCAATTATTGGAACTTCTCAATGGATTGTCATAATGGTTAATTGGTGCGTAGCAATAATGTGTAACCCCGTTAATAACCGGCGTATTTGAGCAGGAAACATAATGCGAGTGGCCTGTACCGCTAAAAATCGCTGACTTAGCATACAGACTCTGGCTCCTTGTTGTAAAATAGCTGGTAAAGCCATATCCGCCGTTATTCGGATTGATCGGTGTGTAGACCTGCCTTCCGGAATAGCTCAAGAAATCGCCCAACCGCATATAGGTCCTTCCGCCGGAAGTTCTGAAATAGGCTTCAAAATAAATGACCGGCATATTGTAATACAGGCTGCTGTTCACATAGTTGCGCATCATATAACACTCAATAGCATGCGCCACCTTCGGTGAATTGAGCTTATAATAACCACAATCCAGACAGTCCGCACGCTGCGTACCCGTTGAATAACAATAGCTTCCGTCAGACGACATCTGTATTTGGGTTGATGTCCAATACCACGAACCGAAATTGTGCGCCTGCGTTTCGGAAGCGCCGCACCCTGAATTCCTGCAATACCGGCTATGCGTCGAATCATTATCGCTTGACCAAAATCCAAAATTATGACCTGATTTTGCAATAACCTCATCTATTCCGTAAGCGCAGCGAGAACAGTTGTAATGCCTGTTTCCGTTTGTAACACACGTTGAAGCATAGCTGCCGCTTGCAGAATACACATAATTATGCGGTGTTACCGGATCAAGCTGACGATTACAGTTTTTCTCCGTGCAATAGCGGTAACATCCAGTAGCGCCTGAGGCGATCCATGCGGAATATTTATGAGCCGCTTTATTAAAAACAGTTCCGCACTTGGAGCATTCCTGCCAGTGATAGCTTCCATCCTGCTTCCATGTGATCTTCGCGCCGGGGTGACAGGTAATGTTATTGCCATCAACGGTCAGCGAAAAATTGAATATACTGGTCGTTTTATAATTTCTCAAAACATTCGCACCTGAATAATCCAGGTAACAGGTCACTTGCGTGGAAATCTTATACATACCCGGAACGATATCGACTGAATAAGTCGCGTTCAATCCCGTTGTATTTACCGTTGCTGACACCGAGCTGTACTCTTTTGTTCCGGAAGAATTATACCTGATAAACTTCAAGCTGAGTCCTTCAAAGCTGCCGGATTTGTCCATCGCAGTGCCGCTCGGTTTATATCCGTAGATTGTTCCTGACACATTGATTTGTGCTATCGGAAGACGAATCACCAGATTTTCCGTACCGTCAATAAATATCTTATAGGTATAGGAATCGGAGCCGATATAATCCGGAACCGTGACGGTTACCTGATAAAATCCTCTTTTTGCATCTGATAATGTACATTGTCCATTATCATCCGTTGTAAACAGCGAGTAAGAAGTAATGCCCAGCCTTGTAAATCTGACCTTTGCACCGGGGATCGGATCGTAATTGCCGCGGCTGTCATAAGTTACGGTCGTAAATGCGCTGCCGGTCCCGACATCTGAATAATATACCCTGCCGTTCACAACGACTTCCGTACCGTCTATCACTACCTCATCAGGAAGGCTGTCAGATTTTAACTGCCCCGCATTACCGTATGGCGTCTCCAGGTATATTTCATATTTTCCGTCGGGGAGACCCGAAACCGTATACGGATAGCTTCCGGAAGCGGTCACAGTAAAATATGCACTATAATAGGCATTTCCCGTTACTTTGTTCACCATTTTCACTCGTGTGTATACCGTATAATTTGTGTGCCCGGAAAGCCATGTTCCAGGATCCGATGACGTTCCCGCAAGTGGCTGCTGTGAGCGTTCCCAATTGATTACTCCGTTGACAGCACCCGTATTCTGAGGTCTTTTCATAATAATCGGATACTCATACGGTTCGCCCGCGTCAGGATAGTCTCCTGCACCGCCATTATTGTAATTATCAATCCCATAGACCTTGGAACGAACGGCTTCAGTATAATCGCGGAACCCACTTGCCGTGATTTTCAGATTGTACGGTCCGTAAAGAAGAAATTTTCCGTCGGTGGTCAAAAGTTCCTGCCTTCCCGATTGATATGCCGCGTTGGTATAATATGTTTCATCGCGGGCAAAACCGGTATCTCTGGAGGCATCGACCGTAAAAGCGCTGGTTATTCCAACATCCTGCGTAATATAAACATCGCTTACACTCCAGCTTGCGCCATCCCACGTATGCGTCCGCCTATAAAATCCGAGAGAGCCAAGCGTACCCATCTTCAAGGTAATTACATACGGATTGGCTGCCGAATCACCGATATAACCGCCGTTTTTGACTCGTATTTCACCGGTTTCATCATAAAATCTGCTGTCCGGGAAAGAAATCGCGCCCAGCTTTTCTGCCTGAACGAAGACACTTCCGATGTTTATTCCGGAAAAACCTACCGTTCCGTTATTTCCTGTAACGGCGCTCATGGTTTCGGAACCGATATTGAGCTTTACTGTAACATCGTCAAGAAGCTTGTCCGTTCCATATTGTCTAACCTGGATAAATACCAAGCCTTTGCCGTTTTCAGTGTTGATAGCAGCCTCGCCGCTGCCTCCGTCGCGGCTGAGATACACCCAGTAATCCTCCGTATTCACTATCCCGTTTTCAACATTCGTTTTGCTGACCGGAGTCTTGGTATTCTCGTTTTCAATTCTGACCGCTCCGGTCAGATAATAATAAACATACTGGTAACTCTCTTTGGTTGGAGCTGGAACATAATAACCATCCAAAGTCTTTGCCTCACTGAAAGCCTTGATAGCAATAATGGCTTCACGCCGGATCGCCGCATAGATGTCTTCGTCGTTGTCATATTCCAGTATGTTATAGCCGGGGAACATCCCCTTGCCTGATTTTTCATATAGTACGCTGTATTCCGAATTTTGACCGGTCGTGGAAAGTGCCGGATATAACATCGCTTCACCGGCTTTTTCGCCTGCGAACTGCTGCATAATCGAGCTGTACAAACTCGCCGTCACATCGTCCGTCTGTTCTGACGTCTTATTGAGCACTCCGGTTATGACTGGAATCATCACTGCAGCAATAATGCAAATAACCGCTATCACAATCAGGAGTTCAGCCAGCGTAAATCCTTTTTTTGTGATTTTCATTTGATCTCCTTCTTTGTGTTTATTGACATTTTGATTATTCCGTGTTATATTATAATACAGAAGAGAGGTGATATAGTGTCTGATCGTCTAAAATACGCTGCGCTCTGCGTCGTCATATTCATTTTCATACTGTCAGGATGTGCTTCTCAGCGACCATCAGATGTAAACGAATCATTTGGAACATCATCTTCCATTACGGAAACAAGCCCGGATTCAACTACGGCAGCATCCGGAACGGATATCCCTGCCGATACCAAGGCTATCAGTGATCCTGAAGCAACAAGCGGAACATCCGATACGGATATCCTTCCGCCCGGGAGCAATACTGAAGCTCCGCCCAGAAATAACACTTCGTCTGTTTCCCAACCGCCGGAAACCAGCACACCTGTTGTTACGCCGCCTGTGACAAGCGGCAATACACAAACACCTGAACCGCAGCAAATTGCGGCAAATGAAATTTCTATAAGCTATTCATCCTTAAAAAGTGTCAACGAACCATCGCCTTATATCAAAGGAACACCGATCTACGGAATTCTGTATAGCGGAAGCCGCGCACAAATCGGCGATACAATCGTGTTCAAACTGACAGTTTCACCTTCAAACCATACCGATGCGGTATTTATCGAATCATCTTCAAACATTTCCTGTAACATATCCGGCAATACATTAACCGTCAATGTAAAGAGCGCAGGAGAGAATGATATCGGTATGATTACGATATACGCCTCAAAAGGCGCCGGCAGCAGGGTATCCGCGAAAGCCACTGTCTCTTTTGCAATAGATCGTGGCGGAAACCCCTATAACGATCTTCCTACCTTACTCAGCGAATATATTCGTCTGAAAGGCATGGAGTTTGCGGTATGTCCTAACGGATATACAACCGCGGACCCAACACTCAGCATAACTGGATTTGCCGGAGCCCCTGCCTGGGACGACCAGATTCTAAAAAGCGAATCCAACTGGATATCACGCTGTTTCTGGCTAATTGATCAGTACGCGAGTCGCAGCTTCAGAATAGTCAATTTCATCATCACGGAAACAAGCGTAGGCTTTTCCGCATCTAAATAGCAGCTTTTCTTTTAGTTCTTTTAGCAGGATGCTCTGAGGCATCCTGCTTTTTTAACGTAAATCTATATGCTCAACCGCACCGCTGAAAGCATTTACGGTAACGGTTTTCTTCAATTCTCCGTTGTAGTAATACCGGATGATATAGGTTCCGTTTTTGAACATTGCCGGCGTTTGCGTTACAGCGTCAAATGTATAGGACTGTTCGCCGGATTGCTCAATGACAACACGTATATTTTCAACAGAAACCGCACCGAAGGTAAATTGGAAACTACGCATGCTCTCTGCAGATACATAAAAATTGTCAAAATCTTTATAATGCTTCGGAATGGTGGTACTGTCAACATTGCCTCCGGTGCGGTCAAGCCACACATAATACTGATATACGGTGTCATTCCCGAGCGCACTGGCCGTTGAATCAATTCTTTCGGTGTTTACGCGCCCGATTTTGTAATAATACTTGAATCCATACTGGGCGCCGGCGTCGGGTGGTTCCACAAATTGCTCTCCGTCTTTTATCACCAGTTCCATATTACTCACGGATTTGATTGCCGTGATAACTGCGTGACGGATTTCCGATTCATTGCTGCACTCAACTCCTGGGAGCTGACTTGTGCCGGCATAATAATATGAATATAGCTGCTCGGTATATCCGTTTATTCGCACATCACGGATAACTCCTGATGAACTGGTCAAAAGATTGCTTCGAAAAAAATTCTCCGAATAAAAATCATGACTCATCCAATCGTAAATGCAGGTTTCAATTTCTTCCGCCTGAATCTTGTCAGCAGACAGCCCGGCTTTGATATTGATGCTCGAAATGACCGGGACAGCGACCACCACCAATGCGGCGATAATTCCGAAAACAATCAGAAGCTCCACGAGCGTAAATCCTCTGTTTTTCATACAGCCGCTCCTTTACCCGATAATGGAATACATATCAAACATCGGCAGAATAATTGAGGCTACGATAAAGGCAATCAAAACGCCCAGAACTATGGTAATAAGCGGTTCCATAAAGGACATGGCGGCGGCAATCTTTCTTTCTGTTTCCTCCTCATAGAATTCGGCCGTATTATTAAGCAGCTCACCGATCTTGCCGGATTCTTCCCCTATTTTTGTCATAGACACCACAAGCGAGGTAAATATACCGGTACTGTCAATGGCCTGATGAATGGGAACGCCAGTCTTGACGTCAGAAATTACTTTTGTAAAGCTATCCTCAAAATCCACATTCTGAAGAGAACCTTTGGTGATCGTCAGTGTTTTTATGACCGATACGCCGCTGTCAAGCATAGACGAAACAACTCTTGAATATTTACCCATAATTTTAGAATCGCTGATCCCTCTGTAAATTGGGATTTTTCGCAACATTCGTTCCATATACCTTCTGCAGTTGCGCTTTCGCCACAACGTTTTAATCAGTGCAACAACACCCACAATGGCAATGATAACAACATACCAATAGCCCTGCAAAAAATCGGATATAGTAAGCATCATCTTCGTAATTCCCGGCAGCTCCCCGCCGAAGTCGATGAATAGTTGCGCGAAAGTTGGAACCACCTTGACTGAGAGAAAAATTGTCATACCGATAGCAAGTGTCAGTAGAATAATCGGATAAATCATTGCCGATTTTGCCTTTCCGGCAACCTTCATGTCCTTTTCAGTAGCGGTGGCAATCCGATCAAAGGCAATATCAAGCCGTCCGTTCGTTTCTCCCATTTCGATCATATTGATAACAAACGGAGAAAAATGCTTAGGGTAGGCGGACATAGAAACCGATAACGGCGTACCATCAGTAACATCCTTGTGAAGATGCGTAAGCATTTCGCGCAGAGCTGGATTTTTTTCATCCTCCTTGAGTACACTCAGAATAATCGGAATCGGAATGGAAGCATTGACCATCGTTGAAAACTGACGGAGCATGATTGCAATCTGCTTTTTACCTGCCTTTCCGGGCAGCTTGAACAGTTGCTTTTTGCCGTCCTCGAGCGAGACCAGATAAACTCCCATGGAATTGATTATCGTCATTGCCTGCTCGCGGCTTTGTACATTCAACTCGCCTTTTACGACCGCACCAGCTTTGTTTTTTGCTATATATCTATACATTGGGATCCTCCTTTTTTCACGTTTTTTCAAGCTTTTTTATTTCTTTTGCCGAAGCCTTCATTTTCACACCACAGTCGCTGATATCGGCGTGCGCCAACTCTTTTGGCAAGACCATGCATATCAGGGTCAGACGTTAACAGGAATGCCGCGTCTGGAACGAATTTCAAACACATTCTGCGGAAAGTCTGCCGCACGAACAAATCTGTGCGTGCTTTCAACAAAACTTACGTATCTGTTGTCCGTTCACCGCCGCATTAAGTTCGCCTTTCCGTAATCTGCCGGCCTCATCGACAATATACTGTCTTAGCTTCAAAAGCCGTCCGCCGTAAAACACGGGGAAAATGCGCAGCCAAATAAATACGAAAATAGCGTGATTAAAAAAACATCGGTCGGGTATTCAAACTTATTTATCAAACAAGCTTGATAACGTATCCTTGTCATTGGCTACCTCGTAGGCCTTATCCTTTGAGATAATCCCTTTTTTCACAAGGTTATACAAAGACAACTCAAAGCTGACCATACCGTTTTTGGCTCCGGTTGTAATCGCATTGTTGATTGCCGCAGTTTTTCCTTCCCGAATGTTGTTGGCAATCGCGTCGGTCACAAGCATGATCTCATTTACCGGTACACGGCCGATATGATCTTGCCGCTGTACAAGCTTCTGAGATATAACGGCATTCAGTGCCCCAGCCAGCTGTACCCGGATCTGTTGCTGCTGATTTGGTGGGAACACGTCAATCAACCGGTCAATGGTCTGAGAAGCACCGAGTGTGTGAAGTGTTCCGAAAACCAGATGTCCCGTTTCAGCCGCAGTTACTGCGATGGATATACTCTCAAGGTCTCTCATCTCTCCGATCAGAATTACATCGGGATCCTGTCGAAGCGCTCCGCGCAGAGCGTCGCCGTAGCTTACGGTATCCGCGCCGACCTCTCGCTGATTAACAAGAGCCTTCAACGACTCATGTTTATACTCAATCGGATCTTCAATCGTCAAAATGTGACAGGAGCGTTCGGAATTGATATAATGCACCATTGCCGCAAGTGTCGTGGATTTGCCCGAACCCGTAGGCCCTGTAACCAACACAAGCCCTGACATGGAGTTGCAGATGCTGTAAAGTACCTGTGGAAGGCCGAGGGCGTCAATTGTGCATTCATTGTTATTCAGTATCCTCACTGCCATGGCGTGACTTTCCTGCTGCAAAAAAGCGTTGCAGCGAAGCCTTACGCCGTCCTGCGTCTGATACGCATAATCGATCTGCCGCCTGTCTTCAAATTCCGGCATTTTATCCTTCGGAACCGATAATTCGATGAATTCCTGAATATCCTTGTCACTGAGAAAACCAAGCCGTTCCAACCGCACAAGATCGCCGTTGATCCTGCAAATAGGATGCTGCCCCACGCTGAAATGCACATCCGTAGCATTCTGCGACAGGCAAATGGCAATCAGCCTGTCAAATGTATTCATCTCAACTCTACTCCTTTGCGTAAATAATCCGGATTGCTTCCCTGCAGCTGGTAATGCCATTGAGAAGCAAGTCCTTGCAGCTATCCTTCAGGCTGATCATTCCGTTTCGCTTTGCCACCTCAAACAGTTCGTCCATCGTGGCGCCGTTCAATATAGCATTTCGCAACTCCTTAGTGATAAGCACAAATTCATAAATAGCGATGCGCCCGGAATATCCAGTGTTTCCACAGCTCATACAACCTTTACCAATCTTAGTTACAATGCCCTCTGCAAGACCCGTGATCACGGCTTCCTCGCTTGTGATTCTGTGAGATCGGAAGAGCACACGTCTGAACTCCAGTCACTT
>ENA-UOOK01000857-UOOK01000857.1-fermentation-metagenome-genome-assembly--contig:-NODE-857-length-40786-cov-44.739756_pt1 | contig 40786 bp, 37 predicted proteins | sample MGYA00245777_ERZ724023 | MGnify/ENA primary metagenome ERZ724023 (study PRJEB28704, sample SAMN03018312) | fermentation metagenome | biome: anthropogenic terrestrial biome; feature: soil; material...
TCTGGCTTTACCCAATTTGGATTTCAAGTTTATTGCAGCAGATTACGTGCTTGATTTAGCCCCAGCCATCATCCACAATGCGAACTACACACCATACATAAATGAACTAAAAGAAATCATAGACAATTTCTTTACCGCCTATGGCTCTGAAAAAGAGCAGATAAAACAACAATTCCTACATAAGCAAAAAGAGATCTCTATCAAACTATCTCAATATGGTCTTCGTACTCCTGATATTGCTGAGCTGCTCAATTGGAATCCTTTTAATAATGCCTCTGTGAATTGGTTTAATCCTGAGTGGATGCTAGGTCTAAACGAGGATTTTGACATCATTATAGCCAATCCGCCTTATGTAAGCAACAAAAATACCGATAAAAGCAAAGTGCCTCTCTACGCTGGCAAATACGGCTTCTCGGATGACTTGTACAATTATTTCTTCATCAGGTCTTTGGATTTGGTAAAAACTGGAGGCATCCTATCATTCATAACCTCAAACACATACCTGTCAATAAACTCAAAACAAAACCTCAGAACAGCATTTCTCGATAACAGGATAATTGAGATATTCAAGATCGATAATCCCTTTGAGAATCCAATGGTCTCACCCGCCATCATAACCATACAGAAAACTGATGAATTCAAGAACTATGATTTAAGGTACAAGATTGCTGAAGAGCGGGAGGATTTCCTTGATCCCGCCGAATACAATATCAACACCTCAGTCTTCAAGAATACTGCCTTCAATACTTTTTTCCCGCCCACCGAGTTTAATATGAGAGTTTGGGATAAGTATGGAATACAAATCAAGCGCTTGATTGCACAGTATTGGTTTATGATTGATTCCAGTAAGAGCATAGCTAAGAACCACAAGTACCTGGAGGAGTATCGCAGATCATTAAAACCGGGTGACCTTACACTGCTTGGCTTGATTAGTGAGGGTGGAGTAGGGCTACAAACTGCTGATAATGGGAGGTTTGTGGGTGTGAAGGAGAAGACCAAGGAAGCATACCGGATTAAGGCCACCAGAGCCCAGAAATTACTCGAGGCAGTAGTAAGTAAAAACATCCACAATCTTGGGATAGATTCATTACAGGATGCGAGAGACCTGCTTGCTGATATGGAAGAATTGGAGATAAGAGAGATGTTCAGTAGTTTGAAAAGTGGATATGGCAGGGACATTTTTGGCAGTGGTTATCTCTATCAGATTATATCAGAAAGCGAGATTGCTGACCCGGCAAAGATGAGCCCAGCCGATATTAGCAAAGGTATTGCGTCTGATAAACCTCACTTTGTTCCTTATGACAAAGGTGACAAGGACGGCAACCGCTGGTTCTTGGTCACCCCATATTGCCTTGACTGGTCAGAAGAAAGCGTACTTTATTATCAGACTAGTACTAATTGTAGGTGGCAAGGTTATAACTTCTATTTCCGTGAAGGCTTTTGTTGGAGTGATATAAACACGGTATACCTAAAATGCAGACTCAAGGGTAAAAGCGTCCACGATGTAAAGAGCATGAGTTTGTTTACACTAATTCCGAGCATTCCTGATTGGTTCTACGTTTGCATAATAAACTCATCATTCATTAGCGAGTACGTTAACGACTTTTTAAACAATACACAGACCTTCCAGATAAATGATGCCAGGCAACTACCGATAATTATCCCTTCCCAAGATCAGCTTGAGGAGTTTCACTGCATCTTCAATGATGCCTATGCGATAAAGCTTATGCAGTTTGCCGATGAGATATCGAAAAGCAAAGCGGAAGAGAAACTGGCACAGATACAACAGAACCTGGATGCCTATGTTTTAGATTATTACGGATTTAGCAATAATTGATCACATGTATGGTTATATATACTGACTAAAGTTACATTAGGAGTTTAACATGGACGGACATCATTGCTCAGAATGCGCCCAAAAAAATCATGGGTTCAATCCAAATATTTATGACACAATTAACTTCACGGGTAGCAGCTATTTGCTTGGAAAGTATCTCAAACACACGCAATTCATGAGTGGATCTGGAGCTATTTCAGTTTATGCATCATCTGATTACGATGATTATAGAAATTGTTTGTTAATATCTATCAACTCAGGATCAGTTGATATCGCCAATGGGGTTGCTGTTAGTGCTGTTTGGAATGCATATCAGTTTCTTGGTGATACTTCTATTAATGGAGTTTATTCACATCCGTGTTTTGAAAACAAAGTGGTCAAGTTGGATGATTTATCAAAGACACATGGCTACTGCACTAATTCGTTTTCTATCCCTAATGGTTATTGTGTAGATTGTGGAAAACTAATTCAATGATAAATGCAAAACTAATGTGCTTTGAAATACTGCCTTCGTCTGTGACATCACGAATAATAGCTGTTTGTCGATGCCAGTCCATTGCTTGGCAGAAAAGACCGGGACGAAGTGTCTGTCTAACTCTTGGATTGACCGACCAAGAGATAAAGGCTCTCTATACAGGATTGCTGGGACTAACTGCCAATAGACTACTAAAGGCTAGAATATTTATAAGTTAGGAGGTGTAACAAGAACTATGGCTACTCATGATGTTATCAAATACTCAGGAAAGCCGTTTTTTGCATTTAACTATGAAGAACAAACTTTGGTTAAGCATGAGGTCTTTAAGTCGTATTTCGATAGATGGGTGAAAATTGTTGGGCATAAAAACCGCTTGAACTTTGTAGATTGTTTCGGGGGTTGTGGTGTGTATGATTTTAAAGGCAAGTTATACCCCGGTAGCCCAATAATAGCTTCGCAGATTATTGAAAACAATGCCAACTCCCTTAATAGAGATTGTTGTGTTACAATACTTGATATTGATAAGAATTGCACGGATAACATTCCTCATGCCTTCAAACTATTTAATTGCAATTGCAGTTATGAGTTAATCAACGCTGATTTCGAAGCATACATCAATACAGAACTTGTTATGTTAGAAGCTAAAGGAAAAACACTTAGTCCCACATTCTTTTTGATAGATCCATATGGGTATAAAATCAAGCTAGAAACAATAAAACGCCTTATGTCTGTAAAAAACAGCGAAGTTTATTTCAATTTTATGTTCAATGCCGTTAATAGAGGCATCAGTTCAGGTAAAGTTGACAATACAATGGATGAACTTTTCGGCTGCACTGAATGGAGGGATTGCCAACAGCTTCACGGAATTGAACGAGAAGCGTGCATTATAGACTTGATAAGGAACCAATTCAAGCATTTCTCGAGATACGTCCTCCCATACAGGATATGTTTTCCAGCGAAAGATCGGACTTACTTTTACATGATTCATTTGACTAACCATGTAAGAGGATGTGAGATCATGAAGGCATGTTTTGCAGAGTTGAATCATGGAAAGATAGAGTATATTGGTAAAAATCAGAATCAGAGCTTCATTTTCGATCTAATTGAAGATCCTGTTCAAGAGATCGAATCATATATTAGCACTAACTTCAAGAATTCCCGAGAGTCATTCGATGAATTACTTGATAAAATGATAGATACAACACCATATCTTGGCAAAGACATATCTTCTGCAGTATTAAGTCTATACAACAGACAGTTGGCGAATATTAAGCGTGTTTCATCGAAGAGGCAAAGCAGTAAACCGACCAAAAAAGACATAATTGAGATTTACTAATAATGATAAGAAAAACCTTGCTTTACAAAACAGGTGTTGAGTACGGAGATTATACCATCAACCATGTCTTAGGATGCTCACATGGTTGCACATATCCCTGCTACGCGTTTATGATGGCTCGAAGATTTGGCAGAGTTAAAGACTACAATGATTGGTTACAGCCCAGGTTAGTTGAAAATGCGATTGATCTGTTAAAGAAAGAGATCCCAAAGAAACAGAAGAGCATTAAGTCGGTGCATCTTTGCTTTACCACTGACCCATTTATGTATGGACATCCTGAAGTAACTGAATTGAGCCTTGAGATCATCAAGCTACTGGATCATTATGGTATAAAATGCACAGCACTTACCAAAGGAGTATTGCCTTCGGAGCTCTCTAAGTTTGATAGAAAGCATGAATGGGGCATTTCTTTAGTTTCTTTCGATGAAGACTTTAGAAAGCAGTATGAGCCATTTTCTATAGATTATCCCACGCGCTTGGCAAGCATGAAGAGCTTGCATGACTTGGATTGTAAAACATGGGTGAGCATAGAGCCATATCCTACGCCCAATATAGTTGAGCAAGACCTGAGATCACTACTTAGTCAAGTTTCCTTTACTGATAGGATTATCTTTGGGAGATTGCATTATAACAAGTTAGTATCAGCTTTCCCCGGTTATCAGAACTTCTATAATAACGCAGGTGAGACAGTTATTGCTTTCTGCAAGGAGCACGATATCGATTACCATATAAAAGCAAGAACACTAATAGACTTATGACTAACGTTAACCAGGTGATAGATCAGATAAGATTTGCAAATCCCAGTTATCATAGTAGCCCACAACCATATCGGGGAAACAAAGCAAGGCCCATAATCCAATTTGCCTGAAGGAGAATATATGTACGACATCTTTTTAAAACACCTAGTAATTGCAGACAAACCATTTGAGTTCTGGAAAAAGATTTCCGGTGCCCCAGTTGACATAAGCTATGCGATATTTGATAAGAATGATATGGTTTTGGAATGCAGCTTAAGATTCCATCTATTCATGAAGCACTCAGATCCTAATTGGATGATGTCTTATGATATTCTGGACGAGTCTATGGCCATTGCTATGACGAAACATTTACATCGTAACCTGGTAATTAAGGAAAATGAGGCTAAGATGAAAACTATGAAATTGCAACATAAGCTGGCTGCCTTCGATGCTAAAGTAGCAAAAGAGAAAGCAAAAAAAGAAAAAGATAAAAAATGAAAACAAGTAATGAAGTGAAGTTTCTTTCTCCTGAAGAAAAACAGGAGTTACTTGAGGTGATGGATGCTCACTTTAAGACATATCTGAGAGCAAGGTCTCTCACGCCCTACATAGACAAAGCGATAATTGATGACCTTGCATCCTGCAAAGCAAGAACCTGCTTCGGGGTGCCCACAGCACCATTATACCAAGGCTTGGGCTATGCCTGCTATATTGTCTTTGAGTTAAGTCAGTTTGACACAGACGAGAAGTATAAACAGTATCAAGACATCGGGCACTGGATAAACCAGAGTTTCTTCATTGAACTTAAGTGCATTCTGGATACATTCATAACCGACTGGAATCAATGCACATTGAAAGATGAAAAGCATTTTGAACTTCTACGGAAGTGCCGTCACCTCTTTGCACATAACTCTTACAAACTTGACTATAAGCCGAGAGAAGGTCATGAAGAGAACTTTCAACAAGCCTCGGGATTGTATAATGAGTTATTCGGTCACATAGTGAAAACAAACAAAGAGCTTAACCTATCAATCAATGAATTTGTGATCCCATTTTACTTGAAGCTGGTCGAATTGATCAATGAATGCTTTTAATAGGAGGCAAGAATGAAGCCCTACGTACCAGATAAACTACCGCTTGAACAGATCAATTGGGCGCAACATGTACCTGCGATCGGAAAGGCACACGATGCCATCGGCCGATATGATGGAATGCTGCAGAGTATCGTAAATCCAAATCTCTTACTATCTCCTCTAACAACCCAAGAGGCAGTGTTATCATCAAAAATTGAAGAATCACAGGCAACTCTTGAAGAAGTGTTGGAATATGATGCCGACCCGTCTGAGAGACTGGAAGAGCGAAAATATGCAGATATTATGGAAGTCGTTAACTACAGAAAGGCTATTCATTATGCCACCCAGAGACTCAGTACTCATCCCATATCGCTCAATTTCCTAAAGCAAACACATGCAATTCTCTTAGACAGTGTGAGAGGCCGTAATAAAAATCCAGGTGAGTTCCGGAGAGTTCAGAATTACATCGGTGCTTATGGAACTAGCATAGAGCAAGCGACATTTGTTCCACCCAGCCCTGAATTGGTTATGCCTTCGCTTGATAATTGGGAAAAGTATATTCACTTCGATGAAATTGATGTGCTTGTACAGCTCGCAATTGTAAAAGCACAATTCGAAATCATTCATCCATTTTTAGATGGGAATGGGAGAATCGGTAGGCTTTTGATTCCATTGTTTCTTTATGCAAAGAAAACCCTGTCAAGTCCAATGTTTTATCTAAGCTCTTATCTTGAAAGCAATCGAGAAATCTATTACCAAAAACTGCGTGCTGTATCAGAAAGAAAAGACTGGGATGGGTGGATCTCCTTCTTTTTACGGGCAATTATTGAGCAAGCTGGGGTGAATATTACAAAAACAAGGAACATACAAGCTTTATACGAGAAAGCTAAAATGCAGATTCCAGAGATCACAAATTCCCAATTTGCCATCAATGCTACTGATGCTCTGTTTGCAGCTCCAATCCTAACGACCGCGAGTTTTATTAAGAACTCAGGAATTCAAAAAGCCAGTGCAGTAAGAATAATTAGCAAATTGAGACAGCATGGAATACTAATGGAGATCAGAAAACCTAAAGGCAGGCGATCTGCGAGGTATTTATTCAAAGAATTGTTTGAAATAGTAGGATAAGTTTGTGACTCACGAAATCAAGCCAAATCCATTTGTGTTGCGCCAAACAGCGATGCGTGCAACACAAAAGAGGATTTGAATATTTGGTGCAACACAAAATAATGGATATCTGCGAGTATATTTTATAATGCAAGACATGCATTCATCACTGCAGGAGGAAAGAGAATTCAATGATTATAAGTGATTTACCAACAAGGGGCAAGAAACCCTTACGTGTTCTGGGCATAGACCTTGGAACCACAAACTCGGTAATGACTGAGATTAAATGGCAACCCAGTTCCAACCCAGTGACCAGAGTAATCCAGATCGAGCAGGATACTCCCTTGGGATGTTTTACGGATATCCTTTTCCCATCTGTAGTCACATCCAAGTAGGAAGTGATTGGGTTGGACAATGTGCAAGTCAATGCAGAAAATGATGAATAATTTCCTATCTTATACAGCCCATATCGTTGTTACATGACGTTATCCATGTATATACTAGATCTTACAGAAAGCAGTAAACGCTACACATCTATAGAAATATCATTAACACGGCAAGTTAATAATTTACCTTGACAGGAATAGCTATGCAGATTATCTTTACCACAAAGCAGATGCAGAGGAACTGCTCAAGCAGTAAGCAAATGGTTAAAAAATATGGAATGGATTGTGCCAAAAAGCTAGCGCAAAGATTATTCGAGCTTGACGCAGCGCCCACAATGGATCAGATCCCGCCCCATGCAAGATGTCATCCGCTTCATGGTGATCTTAATGGACTATATGCTGTTCATCTTAACCAACCATTCAGATTGGTATTCAAGCCTTGCAGGGGTGATTTTCCGCTCAAGGATAGCGGTGGTTTGGATTTGAGCAAAGTGGATAGGATAGAGATTATTGATGTAATAGACTATCATTAACAAAAGGAGGAGTGATGGTCAGGAAAGAAACTTATGATTTTGCGCCTGATTATGCTGTAGCTCCGGGAGAAACCCTGCGTGAGGCTATAGCGGATCTTGGGATGAGTCAGGTAGAGTTTGCCCAAAGAATGGGGATCACCGTCCAGAGCTTGAGCCGTATCCTCAAGGGTGATCAACCGATAACCTATGATACTGCTCGCAAACTTGAACTTGTGACTGGGATAAGTTGCGAATTTTGGAATAACATGGAGGCCAGATATCGGGAGCAGCTGCAATTTTTTTCGCTGCAGAAGCAACGCTCTGAGTTTGAGGTATTCAACAAGCAATTCCCGATCAAAGAGCTGAGTAAACGTGGATTCATCAAGCTTAGCAAAAATCCTGTTGAGCAGGGAATGGAAGTGTTGCGTTTTTTCCAGATAAGCTCAATCACAGCATTTGATGAATATAAGAAATCAACCATGGCGGCAGCTCGAAGCTCAGCTGCTTTCTCAACTACTCCAGCAAATGCGGTTACATATATTAATATGGGATTACATGAAGCTAGGGAAATAATCGTAAAACCCTTTAGTGAGTATAATTTCAAATCAGCTCTTAATCGGGCAAGAGCAATGACCAAAGATTGTCCTCAACGGTTCAGTGTGGATCTACAAAATATCTTTGCATCTGCAGGAGTAGCTTTGGTGTTCATACCACCTTTTAAGGGTGTTCATTTTAGTGGAGTAAGTAAATGGATTACACCTGCCAAAGCTATGATTATTATGAATATCAGAGGTAAAGCGGAAGATAGGTTTTGGTTTTCTTTGTTCCACGAGGCTGCCCATATCCTGTATCATGGAAAGAAGAAGATTTATATAGCAGAAACGTCTCCCTCAGATCCTGATGAAATTGAAGCAGACAAAAGAGCTGCAGAATTTTTGATTCCTTCCAAGTATAATTGCATAATAAAAGCTGTTAAATCTGCTAGCGAAATCGTTAGTATAGCTAATAAATTAGGTATTTCAGCCGGTATCGTTGCCGGTCGCTATCAATACCTGACGCGACGATGGCAGGAGTATAAAAGTTTAATCCACCCCTTGAAGTGGGTTGATTACAAAGACACAAAAGAGGAAGAATAGATATCATACTTGCACTAATAGCCTCGTGGATTTGAATATCCTTCATGAGACTACAGGATATTCTCGGAACCGCATATTTGTATTCAGGCGTTACATTGATGCCTTTACCAATTAAACCGAAACATAAAAATCCATATATCGATTTGAAGCCCCAATATCGATATATGGGATCCCATGTTTCGATTTCATACACCAGTTATATAAGATGGCTGTCTATTCCATACCTTGTGTTGCACTCAATGTCGTTTCTTGCAACACAAACCGATTAACGTGTATTTTATGCGTGTATTTTATGCTACACAACGTATGCATCTTCAAGAAAGGCAAAATGATAACTAACAGGAGGAGTCTATGACTAACGGCTTTTTACCTGCCAAATACGATAAACCACTCAGAGTCCTAGGCATTGACCTAGGCACCACGAACTCAGTCATGACAGAGATAAATTGGCAACCTGGATCAACTCCGGAAACAAAGGTAATCCAAATCGAGCAGGATACTCCCTTGGGTGCTTATACCGATATCCTTTTCCCCTCTGTAGTCGCTATTCAGGCTGGCAAGGTTTGGGTTGGCGAAGGTGCCAATCGGATGAACATACGCTGGCTATGCTTAAGCCGTCACGCACAACTGCATATACGAAATATACGATATACTCTTTGAAACCAGTTGTGATATTTACGACACCACAATTAGCGTATGAAATTGCATAAGTCGCAGTTCTCAATATCTCAAAATGAAAAAAAGCAAGAACATTGATTGGTCGCCCAGGAGGAATATGATGAAATTCGAAGATTTCAAATCAGGTATTTACCGAAGCCAGTATCAATACAAGAGTTTCTTGCCAGCCGGAGTTAATCAGGAATGGACTTGGAATGATCCCAGGATAAATGTACTGCTGGAAAAAGCTACACAGGCATTGGGGGAGCTAAAAGCTTTCTCCAGGATCGTGCCCAATGTAGATTTGTTTATCAGTATGCACATCCTTAAAGAAGCCAATACTTCCAGTAGAATAGAGGAGACCAAGACCGAAATAGATGATGTGGTAAAAGAAGCTGATGCCATCGTTCCAGAAAAGCGGGATGATTGGCAGGAAGTTCAAAATTACGTTCAGGCCATGAATGAGGCAATTCAGCACCTGGACACTTTGCCTCTTTCTTTAAGGTTAATCAGGCGCACCCATGAGATCCTGATGAATAACGTAGGTAGGAAGCATAAGGCTCCGGCGGAGTTTAGAACCAATCAAAATTGGATAGGTGGCTCTTCTTTGGCCGATGCATCCTACATTCCTCCTCATATCAATGATATGCATGACTTGCTGGATGATTTTGAACAGTTTCTTCGCAACGATAAGATTATGGTTCCGCATCTGATCCGCTGTGCAATTGCCCACTATCAGTTTGAAACGATACACCCGTTTTTTGATGGAAATGGTCGCATAGGAAGGTACTCATAACCTTATATAAGGATAGGGATTAAGACCATTTTCGTGACGTCACGAAATTGGTTTTGGTTAGTAATAATCTTCTGCTGAAACCTACTCTCTATCTCTCAGATTTCTTTGAAAAGCATAGAGGTCAGTACTATGATGCTCTCACCCGAGTAAGAGAGTCCAATGACTTAGGACACTGGGTTCGATTTTTTTTTGCTAGCAGTGGTGGATACTGCAGAAAAAGGTAGGGTAACTTTCGATAACATTCTAAAATTGCATAGAAGTACAGAAAACAAGTTGGTCAAACTCGGTAGAAGAGCTGAAAATGCCGGGAAAGAATTCAGGTTGACAAAAGAGCAATATCAAAGAATATGCACCAGACATATTATATAATGGGAAGTATATTTGAACAACGAGACTAAGCCGCTGGATGAACTCGATCTGATTGAGGTCATCCGCGTGATCCTCAAAAACAGGCGCTTGATCATCACTATCGTGACCATCTCCGCGATAGCTGCGGTAGTTTACAGCCTGTTGACCCCGCAGATCTGGCAATCTGAGGCATCTTTTTACGCTCTCAGCGACAAGGGGACAGAGCTTGCGGTTACCGGCACTTCGATGGACAAGCTGGCGCGCGATCTGCTGGAACAGAATATGCAGAACGAAACTATGACCGTGATCGACATCATGAATTCTCGCAGATTATCAGAAGAAGTGATCCGCCGTTTTGCTCTAATCGACTATTTCAAGCTGAAAGATCCCGATCCTCTGGCGAATATGGATGACGCGCTGAAAAAGCTTAATAAACTGGTACACATAGATTTCAACGAAGATAACTATCTCATCCATATGAAGGTTGAGAGCAAATACAAAGACTTATCGCGGGATATTGCCGACTTCTATCTGAAACGTCTGGAAGAGTATCTAGGCCAGAACCGCATGGTGAAAGGCAAGCGCAACCGCATATTCCTGGAAGGCAGAGTAAACGAGATTTTCAATTCCATAGATTCCTTGCAGATCGCCATCCGCGACTTCAAAACAAGCCACAATGCCGTTGATCTGAAAGAGCAGAGCTCCCAATTGATCGCTCAATATTCCGACTTGATGGCATCCAAAATGAAGCTGGAAATAGCTTTGGAGCTCGCCCGCTCAAATTATCCCCCCAGTTCCACAATAGTGCAAGACATCGAAGCGCAACTCCTCACGACCGGAAATCAGATCCGGTCTCTGGAGAGGGCGGATAAAGATGCTCCAAACCGATTTCAGCTCGATCTCTCTCGCCTGCCGTCGCTATCAGCGGATTTGGCACGCATGCAGATGAATCTGGACATCTTGAGCGTGGTTCACGACTATGTGCGTCCCGAATACGAAAAAGCACTATTGGAAGAGCAAAAGAACATGCCGCAGCTCGAGCTGCTGGATACCCCTCGTGAAGCAGGGCGCAGAATTCGGCCTCGCAGAGCGTTGATCTGCATTATAACCGTCATTATGGCAGGTATATTCTCGATCCTGCTCGCCATCATAAAAGAGACTTTGCTCTCTCAACCGGAACGTCTGCGCGATTTGAAAGACCAGCTGTATGAAAAGCAAGACAGCGAGCATTAGCCTCACCGCGCTGGCGGCTCCCGCCATAGTTTTGCTATCTTTGAGCCTGGGGATATTTCTCCAGATGCAGAGCCTGAGCTTTGTGCTCAAAGGCTTGGGGTTCATGGGCTTTTGGATAACGTTTCTGCTGCTGAGAGGCATCACGCTCCCCCGTATGCTGATGATGGTGAGCACGATATATTTATTGCCTATGGAGATTGCCTTCTATTTTTCTCTGGGGATGCTGATCCTGGTTCTGGTTGCGGATTTTCGGCATATCCACCAATGGAAGCTTCAGATACCGTATCCCGCCAGCTTCTTTATTCTCTTCGTCTTTGGCATCATCGCCCTCAGCAATACCTATGTGGAGGGGGCTGTATTGTATTTTATTTCCAGCATCATCGTCCCCCTGCTCTGCTTTGTGGTGATAGGTAATAGCCGGGAAGACAAGCCTGCACTGGATCTATGGATGCGCTTGATCAGCATCGCAGCAATCTTGGTGGCAGTATTTGGGATTCTCATAGCTCTGGCAAATCCCACCGAACGCATCGGCTCAACCTGGTCAAACGCTATGACCATCAATGGCTTCTACATCCTGTCATTCTATTTCTGTCTGGCATTGGCATTCAAAGCAAAGCTGAACCAAAACCGGTTGCTGTGGCTGCTGGGAGCCTTGATAGTATTTTTGGGAATGCTGTTTACCTACACGCGTATGGCGATGCTGGCGATTGTCTTCGGTTTGGCATTATTGGTGTTCAAATATCGCAAAATCCGAGTGTGGGGTTTCATCGCGATTGCCCTGATCCCGCTGGTGATTCCCAGCTCGATGATGCATCGGGGAGAGATGGTATCGATGATGGACATATCGATCCTGATCCGCTTGATAGCCTGGTATAAAGCCATATTTCTGATAGCAGAGAATCCGATTTTCGGCATCGGATTCAGCACTTGGAAAGACATCTATCACAGTATGGTGCCTGTGCCTAACCTATATGCCCAACACGCCCACAACGTATACATCAATCTCCTGCTGGAGATTGGAGTTATCGGCACTCTGGCCTATATGGTCGTTATCTTCAAAAGCATGCTGATGTATCACTTGAAGGCTGTGAAACCCCAAAACGACATGGTGGCCTTCTGTGTGTGGACAGGGATGCTCTCCCTGCTGTTTGCCTGTCTCACCGATATTTTCATTCAACAATATCAGGTGAGTTTGCTCTTTTGGATCACTTTGGCTTTGATGGTAAAAGAAAGCAGCTCAAGCAATTGCCGGGAATCCTCAGTGAAAGAGAACATCCTGTAAGAATATTCTGCTTATACTCTGCTTGTCCTTTATCACTTGTATACTCAGGAGGTCTTCCTTGCCATCTTCAATTGGCATCGGCAACACGTAAACCACCACATCTCCCATCCGGTGAGCCACTTGAGGCCGGGGATCAATTACTGCCGGCAACAGGTAGTATATAAATTGCTGTGGAACACTGTGCACTACCTCCTCCAGCCAATCCGGCAGATCAGCGGATTTCAAGGTCACTCTCAGTCCCTCAAGCTCCATATCCTCACTTTTCAGCAATACATAAAGGCTTCGGCAATAGGGATTATGATCCACATAACGCAGGCCATGTATTTGCACGGGGACTTCCCGGCCGGGAGGATACAGCAGTTTATAATCCGGTTCTTTCCAGTTTTCCAGCAGCTCGGGAGCGTATTCGTCCATTACGCCGATATAGTTTTTACCATAATATGTGGCAACCGGTTTCGCCCAGTTCTCCCCCGTGAGGGATTCGTGATAGCCGCGAGGGCTTACCAGACATGAATCTGAGGGACAATCATCCACTTGGTTCAGGAATAGTTCATACTCCTTTTCGGAGCTTTGAGACCATTTGAAATCCGCGTACAATCTGAGGCCAAAAGCAGGGAGCAGGACGAGGATGAGCAGGATGAGCACAGCCGGTTTTTGTCCCCATTTTGCCATAAAGAGTTGCAAACAAAAGAGCATCAGAAAGCCGCCAAAAAGAAGAGTCATACGATTGGCATATATCGGGGCAAAGAGTATGGCAAAGATGCTGCCGGAAAAGAGCAGGAACACAAAAAGATAGCTTTGCCAATTTTGCCGTAATCGGCGTTTACTCAAGCCAAAGATGCCCCATATTCCCAGCAATACCAACGGAATTGAGATCAAATTCGCGCGGGCAATGGGCCTTAGATTTACCAAACTGAATCCGATGGTGCCGCTCCCCACTCTTTCGGCTTCATATGCTGCCCTGCCGCTATTGCCGGGCGCGAAATACAAGAACATGAAGCCCAAAAGCAAGCCCATCATTCCGGTATAGTACCACAGCGGCAGACCACGCCGGGAGATCACAAGCCTGATCAACAAATATACACCCATGGCCAAAAGTAGCGCGGGAATCACCGGTTCGTTCGTATCACCGGCAACCAAACCGGCAATAAACATCAGAATTGCCACCGGTATGCCACTCCCCGCACGCTGTTCCTGTATCAGCCTGCGCACAGGGATCAGAAACACAAATACTATCAATTGAGTCCACAGGTAATTGCAACTGAAGGCAGGATAGTAAAAATTCCTTCTGCTGACGGCTACAATGAGGTAGAAGACCATGGCGGAAACCAGAGTGAGCACAATCCGCAGATCGTGCCTGCGTCCGGCTATCCAGGTGCCGTACAAATAGCTGAGGGCAAGAAAAGCCAGAGTATTGAACAGATCAAAAATCCAGGCAGGCAATAGCAGAAAGAACTGCAAGATGGCATGGGGGACAATCCTGCCGGTGAGAGTGAGATACAAATCCTTCAACGAAGCGATGTAATCCGGAATACTCTGTATTCTTTCATATTGCAATGCGGCATGATTTTCACCCGCAAAGCCGGGATTGAAACGGAAGCTGTAGAGATAGTCGTCCGCACAAAGATAGGTGTTGCCATTGATCTGCCACACTCCGAAAGCCGCTGCCAGCAGGAGGACGAGACAGATGAGATTGACTATCTTTTGGGAAAAAGACATCTTAGAACTCGCGCTTTAGAATGCCGGCCTCAGCGTTGCTTTCAAGGTCTTTTAGCTTGTATCGGCGTCTCCAGATATTCAGCTTTATCTTTAGTAGATCGGTGAAAACGCTGATGCTGTCTTTGACGGTGCGCACTCTGCTTTGAGCGGCGGGATACAGCTTGATGGGCAATTCCATAATCTCGGTGCCAAAAAGCTGAGCCAGGCTGAGGATTTCTACGTCGAAGGCAAATCTGCCCAGTTTCTGCAGGCGAAACACTGCTTCGGCCAGCTCCGCGGGGAATAGCTTGAAGCCGCATTGTGTGTCTTTCAATTCCAAGCCCAGCAAAAGCCTGATAATCACATTGCCCAGGCGGGACACAAACACTCGCGATGCAGTGATCTCCTCTTTGGGAGAGCCTTTAGCGGCATACTTGGAACCGATGATTACCCGCGAACTAAGCGCTAATGGCAGAAAAGCATCCAATTCCTCAATGTGAATCTGGTTATCCGCGTCCATAAAGAGCCGGAAATCACCGCTTGCCAACAGCATTCCTTCACGCACTGCCGCGCCTTTGCCCATATTGCGCGGTAAAGACCATAGCTGCAGACCCGGCTTGTCTTTGAAAAACTGTTTCAAGCCGCCCACCATGCCGTCGCTGCTACCGTCGTTGATAACGAGTACTTCGTAAGAAAAGTCCTTCGTCTCCAGCCAGGCAAAAACGTCGTTCAGGGTGGCGGGAAGCCGGTCTATTTCGTTATAGGCGGGAATAATCACGCTGAGATGGCAGCCCGGAGCCTTGCCGTATGTGGATAGCGGGGGCAGATGGCTGAAATTGTAATCTGCCAGTGTCCAATGCCGGATGATGATGAAATTCCAGAACATAACCATCACGGCCACTATCATTTTGCACAAGAGGTAGTTGTAACGGCTGATCCCGGCAAAGAGCTGCAGATGCTCATAAAACAGGGTCATCAATAGCAAGGTCCATAGCAAACCGGTCATGCTGGTAACGAAATATTTGATATATTGGCGGATGATCGCCGGTGAGAAATTGCGGAAGGTGTAGTATTTATTGAAGACAAAGCTGGATACATTACCGCACATAAAACCGATAATCACGGATAATTTGATCGGTATGACGAGTATCCGGTAGCTGAAGTGCAAGGCGAGCATATCGATGCCTGTAACGATGCAACCAACGATCACATATTTGATGAATTGACGCAAGGCTTTGCTATGCATCAGCGTGCGGAGTCTTTGCATTTACCTTCCTTTCGAGCTGTGTTACCTGTTTATTTGGGGGAAGGGGCAAGATTCTACCCTAATCCCGCGATAAAGAATACCTATTATTATTGACTATGAGCACTGTCAAGGGAATTTTGAAGCCACAAGCCACCTTACTATATCAGGACAGGAATTATTACGCATAGCACCGGCAAATGTTCGCTCTGGGAGATGTCTCATGCTCATTGCTGTTCTGTAGAGTCAGATCCCATAAGTAACCGGGGTATCTGTGACATATGATGCTCATTTTCTGATGTCAGATATCTATAAGCTTGGTATATCCGCTGTTCCGAGGCCGGGCCGGCATCATTTTAGCGCATCTTGCCGCGCTTCGGCCGGTATCATCCGGCTAATTGTTGCCACAATTCCACAAATCGTGATTTTATGAGTAGAAAAATCTTGACACAACATAGGGGCTCGAAATTTTTAACGCTAAGCTACAAAATAGGATCTCAAGGAGAAACGGGAATATGCTAAAATCGTCAATAGCACCGGATGGCAGGGAATATCCCCTTCCCAGCGAACAAGACAACGAACAGGAACGAAATCTTTTATTACAAATCACCAGTGAACAGCGTGCCAAAGGCAGAAAGATCGTAGCCGTGCAAGGCCTGGGTTTTGTAGGTTGTGTAATGGCATCTGTTGTGGCCGATGCCGAAGATAAAGATGGCAAGCCCATCTACTATGTGCATGGACATCAACGCGCTTCCAAACGTTCGTTTTGGAAGGTCCCGGTTATCAATACCGGAATCCCCCCCGTCAGTTCCTCCGATCCTGAAGTACCGGCGATCTTTCATCGCACCGTGGTGGAAAAGAAGAACTTCCGTGCCACCAGCGAAGACAGCGTGTACAGCATGGTGGACATTGTGGTGGTAGATATCCAGTTGGACGCTACAAAGCCGGCCTTTGGCGAAGCGGAAAAGGGATATTGCGACATCACCGCCTTCCGTGAAGGCATCCGTATGCTGGGTCAACACATCAATCCAGAATGCCTAGTTTTGGTGGAAACCACAGTACCTCCGGGAACCTGTCAGAAGGTGGTAAAACCCATTCTGGAAGAAGAATTTACCAAGCGTGGCATCGACATCAGCCAAAATCCCCCCCTGGTAGCTCACTCCTATGAGCGCGTGATGCCGGGCAGCAAATATGTATCCTCCATCCGCGATTTCTGGCGGGTGTTCTCCGGTGTGAATCAAAAGAGTATCGATCTCTGCCGAGAATTCCTGAGCAATGTGCTGAACGTGGAGAATTATCCATTGACGCAACTGGATAATACCAATGCCAGCGAATTGGCAAAAACCATGGAAAACAGCTATCGTGCCACCAATATCGCCCTCACTCTGGAATGGGCACGTTTTGCCGAGCAGATTGGGGTGGACATCTTTAAAGTTCGTGATGCCATTCGCAAACGCAAAGGCACACACGACAATCTCTTGCGTCCTTCCCTGGGTGTGGGAGGCTACTGCCTCACCAAAGATCCGGTGCTGGCAAATTGGGCCATGGGTGCCTTGTTTGGTGTGGAGGGACAGCTGTCGGTGGCGATCAACAGCGTAAATATAAACGATACCATGCCGTTGCACACCATCGAGATCATCAAGCGGGAAATGGAGGAATTGAAGAACCTGCGCATCACAGTGTTGGGTGTATCGTATCTGGAAAATGTAGGCGATACACGGCACAGCCCCTCCAAGACTCTGGTGGAATTTTTGCGGAAAGACCTTGCCCACGTGCGCGCTCACGACCCCTATGTGGAACACTGGGACGAACTGGAAGAAGTAGCGGTGGAAAAGGACCTCGCCGGCATTCTGGAAGGAAGTGAAGTAGTGATCCTTGCAGTGGGACACGATCAATATAAGAATCTGGAGCCCAAGGATCTGGTGGATATGTGCAAGACCCGTCCGCTGATCGTGGATTGCTCGAACTTCCTGGATGATGTAACGATCAATAAATACAAAGGCTTGGGATGCAAAGTACGCGGCGTAGGCAAAGGCCACATCGTGTAAGCTGCCAAAGCGGTATATATCGGGGCGAATTTGCTTTCGCCCCTTTGTTTTTCACCGGGTAAAGCAATGGATATGGATAAAGATCGCGATCTCTTTGGCACAGAGATCAAGGAGATGCTGCGGGAAAGCATTCAAAGAGTGGTAAAAGGCAGCTTTTCCAGCCACGACGATGATCCGGTATTCTATACTCGTGAAAGTTATCCCGGCAAAACCAGAATCGAAGAGCTGCCGCTGTATCCCAAGGGCATTCCTGATGTGATCCGCTCTTGGGCAAATCTGTACGCTAAGACGAATTACGCGCCTGAAGACATCCTGGTGCTGGACCTGGAAACCACGGGATTGGGGCGCAGTGGAACCCTGGCATTTATGATCGGTTTGGGCTACTATGAAGGGGATCAATTTTGGGTGGAGCAGATCTTTTTGCCGGATCCCGACGCGGAAGAGCATAGCTTTGAAAGGCTTCAGGAGCTGATGCGGGAACGCAGTCTACTCATCACATTCAATGGGAAAAGCTTTGATGTTCCGGTATTGGAGGCACGACTGCTCTATCATCAGATCTGGTTGGACATCAGAAGCATGGAACATCTGGATTTGCTGCATCTCGCCAGAAGATTGTGGAAGCGCAAGCTCCCCGGCTGCGCGCTGGAAACCATAGAATTCTACATCCTGGGACATATCCGGGATCAGGAATTGGACATCAGCGGCGGGGATGTGCCGCAGACCTATTTCAATTTCCTTAGTACCGGAGACGCGGAGAGCATACGCCGGGTATTTGTGCACAATCATCATGACATTCTGCATAGCGCCGCGCTCTTTGCTTTGATCTGCGACAGTTGCAAATACCCTCCCGAAAACGGGATGGACATCCGGGTGGATTATCACGCTCTTGCCCGGCTATATCAAAGCCAAGGAAAGGATGACACAGCCCGGCAGGTGCTGGTTGATCTGCTGGCGCGTGGAGAGGTGAATGCCGACATCGCCCATGACTTGGGCTTGATTTACAAAAAAGCCGGGGAAGCTGAAGACGCGCTGTCCGCCTTTGAAATTGCCGCAGCTTTGGAGCATGTACCAGCCCTGATAGAAGCCGCGAAGATACTGGAAAAGCAGAAAGAATTTGAGCGCGCGCTGCAATACAGCGACAGAGCTCTGGCCTTGGAACAGGGACGCTTTATGTTGAACCACAGACTGCTGGCAGATATTCAGAAGCGCCTTCAGAGATTGGATAAAAGATTGGCAAAAAGCAAGGCTCAGCCGGCAGGAAAACCGGATTAAACCCTCGCCCGGCGCCGGATGGCAGAACTTTGTGCCCTACACATCTGAGTCGAAATAGGATCGACACACAAAAGCAGTTGACACAAAATGGCCCCGGCTTTTTATGTCCTCAGAAAAAACGACATATCGGGAGTGAAAAAATGAAGACTATAGGATCGGGTTGGACTCCAACCGTCACGCTGGCAAAGCTTTTCGAAGAGCAGAACCAATTCTTTGACGCGCTTGCCACCTATGAGCTTATCGCCCAAAATGATTCTTCCCCCGCCATCCGAGAGAAGATCGAGGCCTTGCACGCCCGCATATTGAATGATCCCGCAAACCGCTATGATCCCCGTATCGAGAAGCTCTTTACTCCCGAAGAGTTGGCATATCTGAAGATATTGAGCCACCAAGGCTTTGACAACATGTTTCGCGCAGTGGAAAAGCTGAACGAAGGTATGCAGGATAGCGAGATTGTGTTTGATGAAGACGAGGTTTTGGCCGAAGAATCCGAATTGGACACCCTGGACGAGGTTTTGCGCGAGATCGAACAGCAGGCTCAGTTGAATCTCATCAACGGCTCTGAAGGCTATGCCGACCTCACTCTGAGCGATCTGTTGATAGCACTGCTATCCCGCTGGGACAAAAAGCAGCCACTCAGCGAGATCAGCTTGTCGGACATGATAAGTTTATTTGTGGATTTGCAAAGCCCACAAAAGTAAGAATGCCAAAAGAAAGCCAGAAATATAACAGCATTTGCTTGAAATGCCTCCGTAAATGCAAGCAATTGGACACGGTTAAGCTACTTTCCTGCCCAAATTTTGACCCTCGACCGGTGCAACTGGAAATCAAAGTGCCGGGCCTGGGCAAGAGCAAGGGAACGGCATGATCCGCGTAATAGCCGGAATATATAAAAAACGCAAATTGCTGTCTGTGTCGGGCAGAAGTACACGTCCCACCACGGATTACAACCGCGAAATGATCTTTGGCACATACCAGGAATTTGAGGGCAAGATAATATTGGATCTCTTTGCCGGCACCGGAGCTTTTGGACTGGAAGCACTCTCACGCGGGGCTGTGTGGGTAGATTTTGTGGAATTTGCCAATGCTGCCATCCGTACCATTCTCAGCAACATTGCTATCCTTGGCTGCGGTGACCGGTGTCACCTGTATCGCAAGCGCGTGGAAGCCTTTCTGAAGGATTGCGGGGATACTTACGACCTGATCTTTCTGGATCCGCCCTATGACAAGAACCTGATCAATCCCACTCTGCGGACCATCTTTGAACGCAAACTGCTGAAGCCCCTAGGACTGGTGATTGTGGAGCATTCTCGCTCAGAAAAGATTTCCGAAGACCTGACAGGCTACATTCAAAAACAAAAAGAAGGTAAAAGCTGCTGTTTCACCTGGCTGGCAGAAGATCCTGAAGCTATTTGATCACGATGCTTTTTTGCCGGCGATAGACCTTTGAGCCTGCATCAGACTGAGACTCCCACAGCAGCAAATACAATCCCCTCGCCACGTATGTCCCTCCGCTTTTCTTGCCATCCCAATACAAGACACCCCGATCCGCTATTTGCAGGTTTTCGGCCAGGCTTGCCACCTTGCGGCCGTTGAGATCCCAAATGCTGCAATTTACCCGATTCGAAACTGCAGGCAGATTGTAGCTGATGCTTACAAACTCTGCTTTACGGACATCAAAGGGGGATCCATATATCTTCAGGCGCTCATCATGTTCCGGGAGATCCGGTGTGGCTTGAAAATTCTGCGCGCAGGGACTGGGCAAAGCCACATGCCACGATACTTCGCCTTCTTCCTCCAGCCGCTGAAAAGACATCCCCACCGTGCCGGAGGCGAAAGACATGGAATCCAACAAAGCATATTCATCCCAGAGATACAGGCTATCGCCGGTGTTGTTGAGCGGAGTCCAGGATTGCGCCTGCAGCACAAGAGCAGAGGGGCATTGAGGGTATTCCTCCAAAAAGCTTTCGGGATCTGAACAGAGTACAAAATAGCCAGGAATATCCGGCAAAGTAAAGCTGATGCTACCTCCGGACGCATCATGGATTTGGTAGCTTGCCCTGCTGAATGATGGTGGAGCATAAAGCTCTATCCACTCCTGCTTCCCCGGCAAGGGCGCCGGGAATATCTCGTTCAAATACAGCTGCCCGGAAGATTGTCCCAATATGCTGTAGTGCAGGATGTTGTTATCCTCTTCAAGATCGTTTTGATGCATTAGCTGCAGATACATCATTTCCAGATCGTCGGGCAAGATAAAGCTGATCCGAAGGCTATCACCCAGTGCCAGAGGCGGCAGCTCTTCCTGATGAAAAGCTTGTTGATTGTGATATGCGTTGAACAATGCTCTGTAGGGGGTGGAATATGGCCCCAGATTACGGATTCCGACGCTGAAGAGACGGGGACTGCTCTCATTATCCAAATGCGGACCATAGAGCGCCAGATCTGTATAGACACGATTGGGGAGATTTGGTGTGGGATTCTGCTCAACCCTAAAATCGTCTCCGCACATATTGGTATCCCAACCATCGGCAACCCGCGCCAGAGAACAGCCTTCAGGGGCATCCTCTGCAAAGCTGTATGCCACTGTAGCAAAGTCGTCTGTGATCAGATTGCTATTGGGTGTGTCGTAGATAACCGTATCGGTATATGTGCTGTCCGCGTTCACGAAGCGGATGGCATCACTGGCAGAACCCCCATTTTGAAAGCTGAGATTGGCATAAAACTGGGCGTTGTTCATGCCCGGGCCTCCGATCATCACTAAGTATCCCGGCCGCAAGAGGAAGTAGGGAAATTCAAATTGTAGAGTCCAAGATGTGCCGCAGCTGTATATTTTGGAGCCGCTGAGGTCTATGGTCTGATTACCGGGATTGTAGAGCTCGATCCACTCTTTACCGCTGTCTGCCCCTTCGGGATCGTAGCAGACCTCATTGATCACAGCTTGAGCATTCAAATAGCCTGAGATCAATAGAAATGCGGCACAAACTAGGGCAGAGATCACGCGTCCAGATTCAGTACTAGGGCTTTAATATTCCAGATCTCTTCGGCATATTCCTTGATTGCTCTGTCGCTGGAGAATTTGCCGACACGGGCGATATTGAGGATGGCCTTTTGCACCCATTCATCCCGCTCAGTATAAAGCTCGTCCACACGAGCAGAAGTGTCCACAAAGGCACGAAAATCTGCCAGATTCAGATATGGATCGCCGCCACTCATCAGGGAATCGAAGATTGGGGCAAAGATGCCCGGTTCGTTTTTGCACCAAGTATCGTCCATCAAAGAATCCACAACCCGCCTTAGCTCCGGATCGTTTTGATAGTAGCTTTGAGGATTGTAGCCGGAGCTTTTAATCTGACTTACCTGCGCGGCATTGAGCCCAAAGATGAACATATTTTCCGTGCCGATCTCCTCTGCCATTTCCACGTTCGCGCCGTCCAGCGTGCCCATGGTTAGCGCTCCGTTCAAGGCAAATTTCATGTTTCCGGTTCCGCTGGCTTCATAACCGGCGGTAGAGATCTGTTCGGAAAGATCCGCCGCGGGAATGATCTTTTCGGCCAGAGACACGCAGTAATTTGGCAGAAAAACCACCTTCAGGCGGTCTTTCACGTCCGCATCTTTGTTTATGATATCGCCCAGATTGTTAATCAGTTTTATCAAACGTTTGGCCAGAAAGTACCCGGGCGCGGCTTTGCCGGCGAAGATAACGGTGCGGGGCACGAAGTCAGCTTCAGGATCGTCTTTGATGCGGTAATAACGGGCGATAGTAGCCATCACATTGAGCAGCTGACGTTTATACTCGTGCAAGCGCTTTATCTGAACGTCGAAGATGCTGTCTGTACGCACTCTTATTCCTGTAACCCTGTAAATGTGGCGGGATAGTCGCTTTTTGTTGATCTCTTTGATTTCGAAGAAGCTATCCCGGAAATACTGGTCGTCCAGATACTCTTCCAAGCCCCGGAGCAGCTTGAGATCGCGGGTCCAGGCCGTGCCGATGTGTTCAGAGATGAGGCTGGCCAACAGCGAATTGCAGGTAAGTAACCACAAGCGCGGTGTGATTCCGTTGGTTTTGTTTTGTATCTTGCCGGGATACAAGTCTTCAAAATCTGCAAAGACTCTGGTTTTCAAGATCTCCGTGTGCAGCTGTGCCACTCCGTTCACAGCGTGAGAACCATGAATGCAGAGCTGAGCCATGCGCAGGTTCTTTTCCAGGCCTTCTTCGATGATGGAGATGTTGCGCATTCTCAGGATGTCTCCGGGATAGCGCCGGCTCACCTCTTTCATGATGAGCTCGTTGATCTGATAGATGATGGTCAAATGGCGGGGAAGCAACTGTTCAAACAGCGCTACGCTCCAGCGTTCCAGGGCTTCTGGCAGAACGGTGTGGTTTGTATAAGAAAATACCTTTTTACAGATCTGCCAAGCTTTGTCGAAGCTCATGCGTTCTTCATCGATAAAGATGCGCATCAACTCCGGAATTGCCAGAGCGGGATGAGTGTCGTTCAATTGAATGCAGATTTTGTCGGCAAATCCGGCAAAACCGTCGTGATCTTGCTTCCACTGATAAAAGATGTCCTGCAGGGTTGCCGATACGAAGAAGTATTCCTGCTTCAGCCGCAAGACCTTGCCCAGATGTACGTTATCGTTCGGATACAATACTTTGCTGATGTTTTCGCTGATGTTTTTTTGTTCTACTGCTTTCACGTAGTCGCCACTATTGAAGTATTCAAAATCAAACTCATCGGTTGCATTGGCTTCCCACAGGCGAAGGTTGTTGACATTGTCCACCTTGTAACCGGGGATGGGGACGTCCCAAGCTACTGCCATCACGTCTTCTGTATCCACCCAGGAATAGATGCGTCCCTCTCCATTGTGCTCTGTTTGTTTCACTTTTCCGCCAAAGCGTACTCGATACGTGATCTCCGGGCGCTTTATCTCCCAGGGACAGCCGTTTTTGCGCCAGTGATCCGGTACCTCTCTTTGAAAACCTTTGCGTATCTCCTGACGGAAGATGCCAAATTCGTAGCGGATACCATAACCATAGCCCGGATAGGCGGAGGTGGCCAGTGAATCCATGAAACAAGCTGCCAAACGCCCCAAACCACCATTTCCCAAGCCCATATCCGGTTCCAATTCGGCGATGTCTTCCAGAGAATAACCCATCTCTTTGAGCATATCGTAACTCTCATTGTAGAGATCCAGATTGATAAGGCTATTGCCCAAAAGCCTGCCAATGAGAAATTCCATGGAGAGGTAATAAACCTTTTTCACATCGCGTTTGCGGTATTCATATTGAGTGCGCAGCCAACGTTCGATGAGGCGGTCACGCAGGGTGAGGCCCAGGGCATAGTAGATATCCCAAGCTTCTACGGTGGTGGTATCTTTGATTAGCGAGTATTCCAAATGGTTCAAAAACCTGTTCTTTATATCACTCGTCATTCCTTCGGCATTGTCCGAAAAGAAGATCGAAGTAAAATCGTTATTGGGGATAAATCCTTCTTTCATGGTCCAAATCCTTTATCTTAGCTCTTTTTACGGTAGCTTTTGCTATAGGCAGAAGAGCGCTGATATCTGTCAAGTTCTTTGTGCCTGGCTTGGGGGAAATGGGACGAAAGCTGAATTTGAGGTTTACCGCGGGTATCTGCAATATCAGGTATCCCAGAGAGTGCTCAGAGCTTGATCCGGTGCCGGTTTAGCTCCAGAGTCTTGGGGCCGATGCCTTTTACCTGCAAGAGATCGTCCACCACGCTGAAAGGCCCGTGTTGCCGGCGATAACTGATGATGGCCTCAGCCCTGGCGGGTCCTATTCGCACAAGCGTGCAGAGCTCATCGAGCGCGGCACTATTGATGTTCACGATGTTTTCCATGGCCGGCTTTGTGGATCTGCTGCGGGAGGAAGCAGCTGAAACAGTGCTGTCTCCAAAGGCTATGAGATAAGGCATAATGCGGCGATAAGTCTTTACTCCGATACCCTTTACAGACATCAATTGCTTCACATCGATGAAAGAATGCTCATTGCGATAATCAATGATGTCCTGCGCGCGTTTTTCGCCGATACCGGGCAGGCACATCAGCTCTTCCAGAGTGGCAATACGCAGATCCAGCATCATTTCTTCATCTTCACTCAATACCGTCTCCAGACTGTCTGCCATAAGCATATTCATCTCCTCTTTGGCGGTGTAACCAAAGAGATGAAGCAAGCTTCCGGTGAGGATTAGAAAGGAAAGCAGCAAGAGGAGCTTTTGTTCTGAGGCAGTAAATGTGTAACGCAAGAAATTCATTGTTCTTTGGGCACGATAAAGACCGCTTCAGCTTCCGCGTAGACAGCGGTGGCATCGTATATACGAGCTTCGGTGAGGATGGTTCTGGTTTTGGCAGAAACCACTGTGCCGCGGAGCATTACCAGAGAATCTGAAGCCAGTGGTTTGCGAAAGATTACATTCAGCTTTGCCGTGAAAGCGATTTTGCCTTGATGAATCACCGCCTTTGCCATCACTTCATCCAAAAGAGCAGAAAGAATGCCGCCATGGATTACCTTGGGATAGCCCTCAAAAAGCTCTGAGAGCTTCAATTCGGCGTTTGCAGTGCCCTCATCGTCGTAGCTGAAATCCACTTTCATACCGATGGGGTTGTCCTTACCGCAGACAAAGCAATTCTGATATTCTTTCTTCATTCTGCCAAAAGATGTTCGGCCCAGATGCTTAGTTTCTCTTCCAGGTCGTAAGAAAATCCTACTTGTTCCCAGGCTATGTTGCCTTGCTTGTCGATTACCACGATGTGCGGAATTGCCGTCACCTTGTATGCAGCTTCAATATCGCTGTTACCTTCCAGATATTCCATGGCAAATTCGTTTTCACGGAAATAGTCTTTAGCTTTGTTATAGTCGTTTTCAATCACATTTACGGAATATACCTTCACTCCTTCCGGCATTTCGGTTTGCACCCATTTGCTCAGCGGCGGCATTGCCAATTTGCAGGGGCCGCACCATTGCGCCCAGAAATCCAGGATCACTACCTGACCCCGAAGATCGGCAAAATTATGGATAAAGCCATTAAGATCCTTCATCTCCCAATTTGCTGCGGATATCGTGCTTCTATTTTGCAATAAATCTGCTGCCCGCCTCGGCGCGTCAGCTTCCCAGGCGCTTTTACTTTGCAAAAGAAGAGATTCCCAAGCGGGACTGCTTTTAAGAGCGGTGTTTTTTGAATAGTTTTTCATTTCCGGGTACTGCAGGGCTCCCATGGCAACCGCCTGCCGCAGATATTCCACTGCACGTTCGCTGTCATCATATTCCAGATTTGTGTCCGCCATATACAACAGAGCTTCACCGTTTTTCATCAAAGCGGGATTTTGAGATGCATAGCGTTCCAGTTCGATGAGCCCCGCGCTGTCTTTCACAAAAGCCAGCATAAAGAGAAGCCGGGACTGTTTGGCCTGTTCGCTGTCAATTTCCCTTGCGGCAATGGATGAATTTAGTAGTGTATCCATGATGCTGCCATATACTTGAGCGTTTTTGCTTTGAACGCAGAGATCGTAGATAAAATAGTAGTTGCTCTGTATGGTATTGGGATCCTTCAATTTCGCGATGTAATTCAGTGCTTTCTGAAGATCATTTTCCGCCCGGTATCTATAGGCTTGTGCCAATAGCAGATAATCATCTTCGGGAAATTCTGTGATGCCCCGATCCAGATGCCCGGTAGCTTTCGCGTAATCTAGCGTTTCAGCGTAAGCCGGATCTTGCATATCCGCGGTAAAAGCAAGCGCAACCAAGCGATATCCCCAATATAACCGGGGATGTTTTTCCAGCAGTTTGTAGCTTTCTTCTTTATTGTTTTCCAGAAGACGGATGGCCAGATAACCGTATTCAGCATTGGCGGGATTCGCTTTTGCAAGGCGTTTGTAATGTGCCAGGCAAGCTTCTCTATCGAAAGACTGCCAATAGTTTTGCAGCTCGCGATGTTCATCCACACTTTGCGCGCGGTAAAGATACTCCTGCACCAAGCTATTCTGTGCCGCATAGTCGTTCTTTAGCTCTGCGGCTCGAAGCCTGAATTCATCAAAAGAGGCTGCCCAAAGGGCTGGAGATAATATACTTATCAATATTATAACGCATAGAGCGCGTTTCATGGTTCCTCCAGAAAAGCTTCTTGCTTCAACCTATTAAGCAGCAGCAGGCTGAAGCTTGGTTTATGATTTGGTATAATCAGCTATTTCCTCACGTTCTTTATCGTAACCCTTCTTTCCCATCAAGGCAAAAGTGGCGATCTTCCCCGTCTCCACTCCCGGTTGATCCAAGGGATTAATATTCAGTAGCTTACCTGTAAATACGGTTTGAATCTCATACATCATGATGGCTGCGCCGAGATTTTCGGCGTCAATGCCGGGAAAGATCAGATTGGCATTGGGTCTGCCGGACTTGCAGAGCGCGATTTCGGTGGCCAGACGTTCGGCATTCAGCAATTCGGATAGCTTTTTGCCGCCCAGATAGCTGATGTCTTCCTGCTCCGGATGCAGGTTTGGGATTGTATAATCGTGTTCAAAATGTTCCACACTGAGGAAAGTGATTACTTTGTCGTTTGGCCCCTCGGTATAAAGCTGAATCTGCGAATGTTGATCTGTGGTGCCCAGTGCTTTCACCGGGGTTTGCCCCACGTATATCTCCCTGCCTTTCAGGTCGTAGCGCTTGCCCAGACTTTCCGCCCATAACTGGCGATACCAATCGGCAAAATCGTAAAGGGAATTGCTATAGGGCATCATTACGCTGATGTTTTTACCTTCCCGCATATACAGGAAATGCAACAGCCCGTTCAACAGGGCGGGATTGTGCATAATATCCGCGCTATCGCAGAGGTCCCTCATCTGCGCAGCACCTGCAAGCATGGCCTTAATATCCACACCTGCAAAGGCGGAAGAAAGCAATCCCACATCCGAAAGCACAGAAAAGCGCCCACCCACATTTCCGGGAACAATGAAGGACGAATAGCCCTCGCCATCGGCAATTCGGCGCAAGAAACCCTTCTCTTTGTCTGTGGTGATAATCATGCGTTTGCGGTAGTCGGAAGGAAACTTGCGTTGTAAAAGATCCAGCAAGATCATGTAGGCGCTCATTGTTTCTGCTGTTCCCCCGCTTTTGGTGATCACGTTGAACAGGGTCTTTTCCAGTGTGATCTGCCCCAAAATCTCATGTAAAAACACCGGATCCACATTGTCGTAAACCAAAACCCGGCGTTTTAGATGAGCTTCTGTTTTCAGAGCGTTGTAGATAGCTTTGTTGCCCAAAGCGCTGCCCCCGATTCCCAAAACCACCATGGTGTCAAACATGGGATCCAGTTGTTGCACAAAAGAACTGATGTGCTGAGTGCTTTGCTCCGGAAGGTCGTAGAAACCCAATGTCCCGGCTTTGTGGTCAATATTCAGTTCGGCTTTCGCGTCCTGCACTTTTTCACTGTAGTCCAGCACTCTTGATGGGCGCATAGCACCGGCAAGAAACGGATTTGCCAGGAGATTGCGATGGTCAAAACGGATCATTAGTTAGCTCCCTTTTTAGAGTAGTATGGTTTCAGGGTGTGATACACCAGGTTGTCGATTTCCTGCAGTGTATTCGAAAAATCACAGTTCTCCACCAGTCGATCCAGTTCCTCGTCACAGCTTCGTACCACGCGCTTGATATCGTAGTATGAGGATGGATTCACGCTCAATTCGGTAATGCCCATACCGATCAGCAGGGGGGCATATTCTTTCAGCGATGCCATCTCGCCACATATAGAAATGCCTCTATTGTGTTTTTTGGCATTCGTGATGGTGAGCCGGATCAATTTGAGTACGGCAGGATGATGCTGGATAAAGTAGCGATTCACAATGTCGTTGTTGCGATCAACGGCCAGGGTGTATTGCACCAGATCATTGGTGCCGATGGAAAGGAAATCGCACTCCCGGGCCAGGGATTCGGAACTGATTGCCGCCGAGGGGATCTCGACCATACTGCCCACAGGGATGTCATAATCGAACTTTTCACCCTGTTCATACAGCTCGTCGGCGCAGGATTTCAATACCCGTTTGGCTTGCAAAAAGTCCTCAACATCGATAATCATAGGAAACATGATGCGGACATTGCCCAGGGCTGAGGCACGCAGTATGGCGCGTAATTGGGTACGCAGCACTTCTGGGTGGGCCAGAGAAAAGCGGATTCCTCGATTGCCCAGATAGGGGTTATCTTCTTTGGGACTGTCTATCGAATGGGCCAGTTTATCGCCGCCTAGGTCGAAGGTGCGGATGGTGAGTATCTTCGGCGCTATCTTGCGGGCCAGATTGTGGTAGATCTCATATTGTTCATCTTCCGAAGGCAGGTTGTTGCGCGAGAGAAAGAGAAATTCTGTACGAAACAAGCCCACGCCGTCCGCGTTGAGTTCTTCCACCATGTCGATTTCCGTGGGAATACCGATATTCAAAGTCATGGTAATATTGCGCTTAGACAGGGTGAAAGCGGGGTCTTCACGCAGGCTTTTCTGCTTCTGCGAGATCATCTCCTGGATTTGCAGCTTCTGAGCATAAAACTCTAGGGCCTCATCGTCCGGCTCTTGGATCACCAAGCCCAGTTCACCGTCTATAATGAGGTGATCCCCTTCGTGTATCTGCTTTCGCAGCTCAGGTATAGCGCCCACGCAGGCGATACTGAGAGCTCGGCTCAAAATGGCGGCATGCGAGGTGTAACTGCCTACTTCGCAGAGATATGCCCGCACTCCCAGTTTGTTCAGAAGGCTTACTTCGCTGGGTTGAATTTCATGAAATATGGGTATAGCCTCCGGTCCCAGCAGGGCAAAGGGATCGGATTCCAGCTTCAATATCTTGCGCAGCAGGCGATTGCGTACGTCCTTAAAATCCGCTGCCCGCTGGGAGAACATCTGGTTTTCCATACCGCTGAAAAAGTCAATCGCCTCGCCATAGGCTTCATCAATGGCCAGAGCAGCGTTTTTATATTCCTCAAGGATTTTTGCCAGTATGTTTTTACGAATCTCAGGATCCGCCAGGATGTCCAGATGAGAGCTCAGAATTTCCATTTCGTTTTTGTTCATACTGTGAGCGCCCAAATGTTCCTTGATCTCAGCGGCTGACTTCGCGCAGGCTTGCAGGTATGCTTCCTTCTCTTTCTGAATCTCGTCCAGATTTATACTGTGCAGAGGAATATCCATGCCGCGCTGGTTTATATAAACGGCAATTCCGGCTGCCAAACCCTTGGCTATGCTGTTTCCTGAGTGTTCTTTCATGATCTTACTCCCCAAAGCCGGAGCTTATCATTTCCGATATTTCTTCTATCAGATACTCTTCGTCCACTCCATCCGCGATCAGTTCCAGGGAGCTGCCGCACTCTGCTGCCAGCATCATTACACCCATAATGCTTTTACCATTTACCTTCGTACCGTCTTTTTCGATGTGAAATTCCGACCGGTATTTTGTGGCGGCGCGCACCAAAAGAGCAGAAGGACGGGCATGCAAACCCAGCTTATTCGTTACTGTCACTGTTTTTTTCATCATCTTCAATCTTCTTCTGCATGGTTTTTTTGCGGATCTCATCGTGAACTTTTCGGTTAAAATCTTCGGCGGCATCGTATCCGACACCCTTCAATATCATGTTCATGGCTGCCACTTCTACGATCACAGAAACGTTTTTCCCCGGGGATACGGGCAGGTATATGATGGGAATCTTTACCCCCAAATGCTCTGCGTAGCTGTTTGCCAACCCAATACGCTCATAATCCATATTCTCTTGCCAGGGCATCAACTCGATCTGCAGATCGATACTCTTTTGACGGCGGGTACGCTCGATGCCAAACATGCGTTCCACATTCACAAAGCCCACTCCGCGAATCTCCATGAAATGTCCGAATTCCCGCCCCGGTCGTCCATAAAGCTGATCATCCAGATAGCGCAAGGTGATAAGGTCGTCTCCCACCAAACTGTGGCCTCTGTGCACCAGATCCAGCGCGCATTCGCTTTTACCGATGCCGCTTTTACCGGTAAGCATGATGCCCAGACCAAACACATCCACCAGAGTGGCATGAATGGTCTTCTCCAGGGCAAAGAGATCTTGCAGATAGCGGGAAAGATGCTGAATCAGGTTTATCGTGGAAAGACGGCTGGAGAGCATGGCGATATTGAGGTCATTGGCCAGATACTCGATTACCGGCGGAAGAGTGAGACCTTTAGTGATGATGATGCAGGGGATATCGGTCTTAAACATATCCCTCACGCGGGCCACGAGATCATCTTCTTTCAAAGATTGCAGATAGCGTACTTCGGTTTCACCAAAAACCTGAATTCTCTCTGCCGAAAACACTTCCAGATAGCCCGCCAGAGCCAGGCCGGGACGGTTTACATGGGGCGAATTTACTTTTTTGGCAAGGGTTTCCGGCTCGGTTACCAGAGAAAGAGCCAGATCTTTCTTCTTGGCGTCAAAAAATTCTCGGACAGTGATTTCCTTCATATAATCCTTTCTCCTCCGTGCCCCCTTCGGGTTCGCCGAAAGGGGCCAAAGGAATTTCTTTCGCGGCGGGGCAATATACCCACCACTGTTATAGCTTTAGGGCTCAAAGAGTTTGTAGTTCTCGCTGTCCCTTTTTACCAATACATTGATGCGGTCGGTCTCGATATTTCTGAAGATGAAGAAATCTTCCTTGCTTGCTTCCATTTTGTCCATCGCTTCCTGTATTTCCATCGGTTCGGTAATCACTCGCTTGGTTTTGATGGTTTTGCGGGCGTGGTCTTTATTGTTTACCCGGATATCCGAAGCACGGGAAAAATCGGTAAATTGCTCCTTTAGAGCTCGTTTCTGGTGATCCGTAACGCGGTCTTTCAGTTTCTTTATCTGAGCTTCCATTTTATCCAAAGCGGTATCGATGGAAAGATACATATCCATCTCCTCCGCGGTAGCCTGCAATCCGAATTTACCGGCATGCAGAGATAGTTCGCAGAGATTGCGGCTATTCTCCAAAGCCAGCGTGACGTGGATGGTGATAATCTGATCGAAGTATTTTTTCAGCTTCAAACACGAGCTTTCCACGTAGTCCCGAATCGCCTTTGTCAGTTCAAAACGGCGTGCTGTAATCGTAATTTGCATGTTGATCCTCCTGTTAAATTTTGTGAATAGAGAGTTCGCGCAGATCTTCCACGGACTCCATAATTGCCTCAGAAAGTGTGGGATGGGCAAATACGATATCCTCAATGGATTCTGCGGTCATATGAGCCGAGATCATGATGGCGCCCTGAGCGATCAGTTCCGCGGCTGCGGGACCCATGATGTGCATACCCACCAGTTCGCCTGTATCTTTGCGGGCGATGGTCTTTACAAAGCCTTGGGTTGCAGACATTGCCATGGCTTTCCCGTTAGCGGTAAAGGGGAATTTCCCGGTGATGATCTCGCCATATTTCTCTTTCGCTTCGGCTTCGTTGTAGCCAACTGAGCCAATTTCCGGATAGCTAAAGGTGCAGCGTGGAATATTAATGTATTCCAGGCTTCTTTTGGGAGCAGCAGTCCCTTTCAGCAGATGTGCGATGTGTTCCACAGCCAGCAGGCCCTGTTTGCTGGCGGTATGTGCCAGTTGAAGCTTGGCCGTTACATCGCCGATGGCATAGATTCCTGCTTCGGATGTGCGCATCATATCATCGATCGATATAGCTCCTTTATCTGTTCTAAGTTCAAAATCTGTACATTTAATATCAAATGAAGGTAACCTGCCCACGGAAAGCAATACCTTCCGGGCGCGCAATTCATTATCGCCACTAAGCTTGAGGAGCATCTCCTGCCCATCCTTGACGATGCTTTGCACCGCAGTGTTGATCAATACCTTGATGCCGCTTTTCTTCAGAGCAGGAGCCAGACGCTTGGATATCTCTTCGTCTTCCAGCGCCACCAGACGCGGCAAAAACTCCACTATGCTCACTTTCACCCCAAAGGCAGCATAAATACAGGCAAATTCGCAACCGATAACTCCTCCGCCAACAATCGCAAGGCTTTCAGGCAGACTGTCCATCTGCAAGATTCCGGTGGAACTCATGATGTCCCGCTCGTCGATGCTGATGCCGGGCAAGCTCTTGGCAGTGCTGCCGGTGGCGATGATCACGTACTGAGCTTTATAGCTTTTATCATCGTCAGTTTTTATTGCATAGCCGTCACTCAGCTTGCTGATTTCGTTCACTTTGGCAGTGTGAAGGGCAATCTTGCGTTTTCGATACAAAAATTCGATGCCTCCCACCAGTTGTTCCACTATCTTATTCTTGCGTTCAAAGACCTTCGCATAATCGATCTTCAACTCACTTGAGGGCAAGCCAAAGCTTTCCGCTTCATTCATTTCACGATAGAGTTCTGCGCTTTTCACCAGCGCTTTGGTGGGGATGCAGCCCCGGTTCAGGCAAACCCCGCCCAGGCGTTCTTTTTCGATTACCAAGCAGGATATGCCATATTGAGACAAGCGAATGGCAGATTCATAGCCACCTGGCCCACCGCCGATTACAATAACTTTATACTCTTCCAAAACAACCTCTATTTTTTCCTTAATCTGCTATTTAAGATGCCCATCTCATCACGGTATTTGGCGATGATGCGGCGCGAGATATTCAGTCCTTCGGATTTCAAGATATCCACCAGTTCCCTATCCGACAGCGGTTTACTTTTGTTCTCGCCTTCCACCAGGCGAATGATGCAATTCTTCACTTTGTGCCTAGAGATGCTTTCATAGTTGTCGTCCCGTCCTGCCGTGGAGGTAAAGAAATCCTTGAATGCGTAGATTCCGTATGGAGTCTCGGCATATTTATGCTTTACCACCCGGCTGATGGTAGATTCGCTTTTCCCCACATCCTGTGCTATCGCGCTGTAAGTGAGCGGCTGCATCACGCCACTGCCCTTATAGAAAAAGTCATGCTGATGTTTGATAATGGAAAGCGACACCTGCTCCAGGGTTCGCATCCTCATATAGATGGATTTGATCAGGAACTTCGCGCTGTTTATCCGCTCTCGCACATAGGAGGTAGTCGCCTTGTCAAAATAGCCCCGGTTGATCATCTTGCGATAGCGCGGACTGATGATGATGTTTGGAGTGATGTGATCGTTAATAATCACCACATATTCCCCATCTATCAGCTTCAGAGTAACATCCGGATACACATAAGCCGCGTTATTGCGCATGATCCTGAGCCCAGGCTTGGGGTCCAGCTTGGATATCTGATCCCGATATGCCATGATGGTGTCTTCAGACACGTTGAAAAAAGACGCTATCTTCTGATAGCGGCGATGAATAAGGTTTTCAAAATGAGATGTGACCATGCCCAGAATGATGGGATTCTCGCGCTGTTGCTGGTTCAGTTGAGCCACCAGACATTCCGTGATGTCTCGCGCGGAGATCCCCTTGGGGCTTAGATGCAACACGATCTGGTGCAGTTCTTCCGCCCGGCGCGCGCTCACTTTGTAGCGGCCCGCAGCCAGTGTCAGCGAAAAATCTTTGGGCAAAAAACCATAAGAATCACAGCTATCCACTACTTCGGTGATGAAATCCACCTCATGTTCCGGTAGATTAAGGGGATAGAGCTGCTCCAGATATTTCTCCTTAGCATCGTCCTCATAGCGAATCATAGAGTCACTATGCTCTGTCTCACCCTCGCTGCGGTATCCCTCGCTACCGCTATGGTATTCATTCCATTGATCCAGAATATCGGTCAATTGCCGGGCTTCCGCCACCGCCGCAGACACTTCGTCCGGAGCATCCACATCCTCCAGGGCTGTGTTTGTTTCCGGGGGAGCCTGCTCATAATCGCTATCGATCAAGTCCTCTTCATCTTTCTCATCTCTCAATTCCAGCAGGGGATTGCCTTCCAGCTCTTGTTTGATGTAACTTTCCAGCTCCAATATAGGCAATGCGAGCATTTTAAGGGATTGTAACATCTTGGGCTTGAGGGCGAGCTCCTGCTTTTGTTTCAGAGATAAATGTTGATTCATCGTGCTCATAGTCGTTGCTCAAAAGGGCTCATTGTGAACCTTTCTCCCAGATACAGTCGTTTTGCTTCTTCATCGTTGATCAACTCCATCGATGATCCCGAAACGATGATTTTTCCTTCGTAGATAATATAAGCACGGTTCACGATTTTCAAAGTCTCAATTACATTATGGTCAGTTATCATCACCCCGATGTTTTTGGTTCTCAGCTTTTCGATGATATCCTGAATATCGGCCACTGCGATGGGATCAACTCCCGCAAAAGGCTCGTCCATAAAGATGAACGCGGGATTTGTGACCAAGGCTCTGGTGATCTCCAATTTGCGCCGTTCTCCTCCCGAAAGAGTGTAGGCCTTCTGCCTGGCCAGTTTGCTGAGGTTCAGCTCTCCCAAAGCTTCTTCCAGACGCTGTTTCCGCTCCTTTCGAGATAGCTTGAGGGTTTCCAATATCGCCATCACATTGTCTTCCACACTCAGCTTCGCAAATATCGAGGGTGCCTGAGCCAGATAGCCCATCCCCATCCGGGCACGTTTGTACATTGCTTTGTGGGTGATGTCGATGTCGTTTAGCAACACTTTGCCCCCATTGGGCTTTGCCAGACCGATAATCATATAAAATGTGGTGGTTTTCCCGGCGCCATTGGGCCCCAATATGCCCACAACCTCACCCTGCTTAATTTCCAGACTGAGATCGTTCACCACGGTTCGTTTGCCGTATATCTTCACGAGATTCTGAGCTTTTATCGTATTCAGTTCCATGGTGATAATCTAAGTGGAGAGGGGAATCGTGTCAAGAATCATTCTTGAATCTGTAGCTTCCCCGAATATTGCCCCCCATGTCCATTAGTCTTAGCTTGTTGTCTTCATCAAACTTAGCTCTCAGCCTGTCCCCCTCCGCGGCGTTGATAAAAAAATCCTGCTTTTCGCTTTCTTCCTGCAGAAAGTAATATGATACCTGGGCATCGGCACTGAAATCCAAAATCCTGCCATCAAAAAAGTTCAACACAATGTCGCGCGCTCGCACCCAATTTTCCCGGGGCATATTCTCTTCGGCGCTAAAGTGCACCAGACAGGAATCCACCAAAACCACGCGCCTCAGCTCCTGTTCTGTGAAATAGAGCTGAAACTCGGTGGCTTCCGCTGTGGCAAAGTTGTTTTGAAACTTCGGTTCACCCAGAAATACCGCCTTTTCTTCCTCCGAAAAATATATCAGAAAGTCGCTGGTGGCATGATAATCCCGGCTGTCTGTGCGTACATTGAAGGTGGCAATCAGTTTGCCTTCCCCTTCATAAAATTCCATCTTATCCGCTTTGATAGTGAGAGTATCTTCCACTCCTGCCACCACTTCCGGTTCTTCGATCAGAAAAGCGTAGCCATTGGGCCGGTCCCAAAATCCATAACCGCATCGGGCATTGGCATTTTCCTTTTGATCGTAAGCTTTTACGCGGCTCCACACGGTGAAGGTATCTTTGCCCTGATCGTAGATGGCATGATCCCCCTGCATCCAACGTACAAAGCCGTCCTTCGTACGCTGGTTAAGCTTCACCCTGCCCCCCATATTCAAGACTTGCGGGATGCGATAATAGGCCAGAGAATCCGCCACCAGATGCAGCGAATCGTTTTGCACAATCACATTACCGCTCAACCGCGCGATCTTCTGAGTGTCAAGGATCAACGCCCGATCGCTTTGAAACTCTGTATCGCCGTAAAAGAAATGTACATTACCGTTCAAATCCAGTATCTGCGCCGTTTGCTGATTGCTCATATACATCCGGTCGGCATGGATCAGCCTGAATTTTTGTCGATCAGCTTCCTGGGCTCCCAAACAGAGCAGCCACAGCAACAGACTACCAATCCATAAAATCTTCTTCATCAAAATAGCCTTCCGCTGTCACTGTATTCATTTCCGCGAAACTAAGCTTCGTATTTGTGCGCAGGTTCTCTCCTCTCAGGACGTCGCCCATCCGCGTTAGCGTGAGCCGGGTGGGAACCATTATCTCGTCCACATTGCGATCCCAAAACATCTTTTGGGTCTTAATGTCGCCATCCTTGGTCTTAAAACTCACGTTGCCATTGGCAAATACCACATTCCGGGCATCATCCACAATCGTGGTATCTGCCATTATCACAGAGCTCACCTGCCCTTCCTTGTCGTAGGATGTAAGGGTCACCTGGTAGCCATACATCATTCTGCGATCGGTAAAACGCTCCATGCTTTTTGCTTCTATGATGTAATCCAGGCGCTCATCACGATATTCCACCATCCTCACACCCTCGGAATGTTCATCCGCCACACCCTGTTCCAGCACTGGCGTATCCTGATTCAGACTGTCTGCAGAGCAAGAACTTAGCAGCAGAATTGGGATCAGCAGCCAAAGGCCCCGGATCATACCTTGCAACCTACACTTTCCAGATAAGCCGTTATCGCTCGCTCATACAGCCCTTTTTTGTGCAAGATAAGATTGATCAATTCTCTTACTGCACCTTCGCCTCCCCGGTGTTCGGTTACCATATCTGCCACCTTTTGCACTTCCGGCCAGGCATTGGCAGGAACCACACCCAAAGCCGCTCTGCGCAGACAGGGAATATCGTTCCAATCGTCGCCCATAAAGATCACGTTGTCAAAAGATAAGCCCAGCTCTTCCAAAAGCTTGTTCACACATTCCAGTTTGTTGTCAATTCCCTGATACAAAAGCTCAATTTTAAGGTCTTTACAGCGCCGCAGCAGGGCTTCAGACGATCTTCCGCTTACAACTGCCACTTTGGTGTTGATACTGCGCATCAGCATCACACCCATCCCGTCCGCAGCATGGAACTGCTTGATGTCCTGACCGTCGTTGCCATAGATAATCTTACCATTGGTCAAAACGCCGTCACAATCAAGTATCAGGAGCTTTATCTCCGCCCAAGGAACCGGGCGCTTATTTGGCCGCATCAAAGCGTTCACAATAGTCTCTCCTTATCTCTCACAGACGCAGACGCAATCCCGCAGCAACTCTTCCATGCCATCCAGGGGCAGCATTGTGGATGCGTCGCTAAGGCCTTTGGCAGGATCGGGATGACATTCTATAAAGAGTCCGTCCACTTGTCTGGTTGCCAATGCCGCCCTGGCCATCATCGGTGCAAATTCCGGATTCCCCCCGCTGCTCTTACCGCTGGAAGGCCGTTGCAAAGAATGCGTAAGGTCGTAGATCACCGGATAATCAAACTTTTTCATGATGGCAAAAGCTCGGAAATCCACTACCAGATTGTGATAGCCAAAGCTGCTGCCACGTTCGGTAAGCAAGATCTTCCCATTCCCGGTTTCGCTGGCCTTTCGTGCGGCTGCTTCCATATCCTCCGGAGCCATAAACTGTCCTTTTTTTATGTTCACTATCCTGCCGGACAGCGCCGCCGCCCGGATCAGATCGGTCTGTCGGCTCAGAAAAGCCGGAATCTGCAGGATGTCACACACTTCAGCCGCGGCTTCCACTTCGCATACTTCATGCACATCGCTCAGTATGGGCAGATCATATTCGCGCCCGATTGTCTGCAGCATTTTTAGCCCTGCATCCATGCCGGGACCGCTGTAGGAATCCCCGCTGCTGCGGTTCGCCTTTTTGTATGAAGACTTGAATATCAGCGGAAGATTCAGTTTGAAACAGAGCCCTTTCAGGTGTTCCGCGCATTGGCGCATCACGCTTTCGCTTTCAATCACACAGGGCCCCGCGATCACAAAGAAAGGCCGGGCTGTTTTGATGCTATCATAAAGGGACATCTATCTTCCTAATTCAATATTTTGATCTTTTCCCAAGTGCAATCTTTGGTATTCATGCCAAAGTGACCGTAGCTGGCCGTGGGTTCAAAGATCGGCTTGCGCAAAGCAAGGTAATTGATTATTCCCAATACTGTCAAGTCAAATTCCTTCAGGATCTTCGCTTCGATCTCATGCTCCGGGATCTTGCTGCTGCCAAAGGTTTCCACCATCACACTGTTTGGTGCCGCGTCGCCGATCACGAAACTGAATTGGATCAGGCATTCGTCTGCCAATCCACTGCCCACCACGCTTTTGGCAATGTGCCGAGCCATATATGCCGCGCTACGATCCACTTTCGTGGCGTCCTTACCGCTGAAGGCACCGCCACCATGCTGAGCCCAGCCACCGTAGGTATCCACGATGATCTTGCGCCCGGTCAGCCCGGTATCCGCGGCGGGACCGCCATCGTGCCAGCGTCCCAGGGGATTGATGAGTATCTTCAGATTATCCGCGTTGAAGCGAACTTCTTCTTCCATTTTCCTAATCGTGGGATACACCACTTTTTCTACAATCGCCTGTTTCAATTCCTCAAATTCCAGTTCACAAATGGCCTGATGATGAGTGGATATCACCAAAGTCTCCAATGACTTTGGCTTACGGCCTTCAAAGCGAAAACTCACCTGACTCTTGGCATCCGGCAATAAACAGGGAATGCTGCCGTCTCTACGAGCTTTGGCAAGATCTATCAATAGCTGATGCGCCACCTCGATGGGTATCGGCATCATGGATTTCGTCTGATTGCAGGCATAACCAAACATCAGACCCTGGTCCCCCGCACCCTCATTTCGCGCCAGATCTCCTTCCTGTTCATGCAAGAGATTAATGATCTCACATTTATCATCAAAACCCTTGTCCGCATAAGTGTAGCCTATGTTGCGGATCACTTCCCGCACGATTGGTTCCACATCGATGATCCCCCCGGAATTGATCTCTCCGGAAAGTATCACCTTATCCTTTGTACACAGCGTTTCGCAGGCAACTCTGCTAAGCGGTTCCTGCCTCAGATAAGCATCCAGAATAGCGTCCGATATCCGGTCGCAAACTTTGTCCGGATGACCCTCGGATACAGATTCGGAAGTGAATATATAACCGCTTTGTCCGGATGGCTTGGCATGTAATGCTGTCATCTATTTTCTCCTTTTTGTTCTCATAATCCGATATCTTCCCTCTCCGCCCAAAAAAAACCGGCTACTAAAGCCGGCAAAAAAGGAGCCGCACTTTAGCACATTTTTTCGCGGAGCAAAGGGCAAATTACCGCGTTCTTATGGTATTGAAGCTCTTAGCTTCACGGATTTTAACAAAAAGCGGCTTGCACGCGATGTCCTGCGGACAGCGGACAAACCGCATAAAGTGGTACATCTTCGGGGACTCGAACCCCGGACCCACTGATTAAGAGTCAGTTGCTCTACCAGCTGAGCTAAAGATGCACATTGTAAAAGTCAGCAAATTAGAACCTCGCTTTGTGTCAAGAAAATTCAATCTGATCTGCAGTGAAACCGGGACAGATTCTCATCACAAAGCTAAGCTGACGAGCTAACGCAATAAAGGGTATTGAGCCTCCCCGGGATGATGTAAATTTGAGGGGGCATGCTGGGCTGGCAAGTTCACGAGATCTCCGGAAATCTTTGTTTGTACGGGCGCTCGCCTGAAGCGCCCTTTTTCAAAGAGAGCATCGCATACATAGGCGGTACAGCGACCGCCTGTACAATCCCATAGGCGGTTCGGCGACCGCCTGTACAAAGCCTTGTCCTGCAATCTTGCAGACTTAAATACCTTAAAAACTATATAGCCAATTTTCATAATATCCTTCCGCCCAAGCGGTAAGTATATGATTTGAGC
>ENA-UOOK01000858-UOOK01000858.1-fermentation-metagenome-genome-assembly--contig:-NODE-858-length-40748-cov-59.015875_pt1 | contig 40748 bp, 38 predicted proteins | sample MGYA00245777_ERZ724023 | MGnify/ENA primary metagenome ERZ724023 (study PRJEB28704, sample SAMN03018312) | fermentation metagenome | biome: anthropogenic terrestrial biome; feature: soil; material...
AAAAGCGTATCCACCGGCTCCGCTAAAAGCAATAAATATTTAATCTCAAACGAGATTGCCGATTATTTTATCGCTGGTAAAAGCGTAATTATTTACAACCACCGCTGCCGAGAGCAAGAATCCGTCTATTTGCAGCGTTTTGCTTGGATGCATGAGAATTCAATCCTAAAAGATGCCATTATAGCAGGCATGACATTTAAGCGGGGTACTGTTCGGGACTATATTTTTGCCTTGCAGCCGAGCCACGCGGCAAGCATCATGGGATACTTGGATAATATGTTGCAAAGCCCCTGGGGAAACCACTTCACAAAATTCGATTTATCTCGTTGATCTTTCGCTTTTCGAGCGACCCTATTGCGGGAATTGTTATCCTTGTGAAACAAACATCGGGGAGGTCGGAAATAATGCTAGGAGTAATTATAGGTGATATTGTCGGCTCAGTCTATGAGTGGCGTAACATTAAAACAAAAGAGTAACAGAAAGTCGTGCACAATGAATTTCAGCCTAAGAATGGAAGAAGGTGTTCTATGAAAGTCGGTGTAATAGCTGATATCCATAATAATGTTATTGCATTAAATGCAGTACTGGCGAAACTTCGTGCTGAAAACTGCGAACAGATTATTTGCTGCGGAGACATGATTGGCATTGGTCCATACCCTGAAGAAACCGTTCGTTGTATTATGGAAATCCCAGACGTTATTGCAGTGCGCGGTAATCATGAAAGATATCTGCTAGAGGGTATGCCAACACAAGTCCCCAATGAAGAACATATGGGATATGAAGAAATGGAACATCATAAATGGGAACATGCCTTACTATCTCGTGAATCTATTGAATTTCTCAAGGGACTTCCGTATCGTAGAGATATTGTTTTGGGTGGATTGCACATAGCAGTAATGCATTACTGCATGGACAATACCAATAAATATGTTAGATATACACCGCGTCCCAGCATTGAAAATTGTTATCAAATGTTTTCAGAAATAGACGCCGATGTTATTTTATATGCTCATGACCATAGTACTACTATTAATCAGGATGAGAACAAACTTTTTGCTAATTGTGGTTCTCTTGGTTGTCCAGCAAAAGATGGTAATGTGGCTCGAGCAGGAATTCTAACTATTAAAAACAGTACAGTATCCTATGAAAGCATTAGAGTTCTTTATGATGTGGATAAAGTTATTGCAGATATAAACCGATTAGCATATCCCGCAGCAGAAGAAATTAAAAGGTTCTTTTATAGGAACCAATAATCTATATTCCTGACGCCTTCACCAAATTTCGAGGAACAGGTTATTTTGACAGACATAATTAAGCAGGGAGTCGAACAATTTATAACCGATATATGTGCTACTATTACTACGCAAACGGGTGGCGCCCCTAATACGTAAAGCATTATCTTTGTCACGTGATTCAGAAATTATCTAGCCAAGTGCATCAGCAGATTTCGGCGGGACTGGATGAGGAGGTTTACATAAAAATGGAAGAAAACCTTTCGTGGATACTGGATGACAAAAAAGACACTTATACCTACGAAGAGGAAGTCCCAGATCAAAGCATCTCCAGGAGCGAGTGGTTAGATAGAAAACAGAATAAATTTCAAGAGAAGATCAAGCAAAATATCGAGTTTGTGCATTCTTTAGGGCTTTAATGTGACAGTGCTGGTTGGTCTCATCTTGATTTAAACAGACCAGATATTGATTCCTTATTGGAACAAATCAATGCTTTTGTATTGAAAGAAGGATTATATTTACGCGGACGCTATTTGAATTGGCAGGGTTGTGTGGTCAGATTGGATTTTAAGTTAAACAAAGTCGAGTGGTAGATTAATAAACTATTAGATTTTCTAGTTTGCAAAGGGGGCGTATGTGTGAGTAGGAACATCAACTTGAATCAAGAGGCTTTCAAAATAGATGCGCAGGAATGTTGCAAACAAATTGAGACTTTTATTAGTGATAATTTTAACCTATCATACCGAGACGGGATAGTTGTACCAATTTCCGGCGGTCTTGATTCCAGTGTCGTAGCCGCATTATGCACTCGTTCGATTGGCAAGAAAAAGGTAATTGGTTTAATGCTTCCTGAAAGGCTGGGGAATCCTGAAGCAAATTATTATGGCCAGTTGATTGCAGAACATCTTGATATTCCAACGATGAAAATCAATATCAGCCCTATTTTAAGAGGCTTGGGAACATCAAATTTATTCCTGTCAGCTATCTCAGGACGAGAAAGCTGGAAAGGCATGGTTAATAGGTTACTGCAGAAAAGAAACCAAACAGCAAAAATTCTTTATATGGATGCTTTAATAGGTAAGCTTGACGCATCATCCAGGAAATTAATTGCACAAGTTAATTCAAAACAACGAGCAAGGCTTCTTGCCACAAATAAAATTGCAGATGAGCACAACTTCATGGTAGCTGGGTCATCCCACAAAACTGAGCAAATGGTAGGACTTTTTGTCAAATATGGGATTGATGATTGTGCTGATATTATGCCTTTGAAAAATATATATAGGAGTCAAATACTTCAATTGGCGGAATACATAAAAATTCCTACCGATATATTACATCGTTCGCCCAATCCTGATATTCTGCCAGGTATAACTGATAAATACCAGGGTTATTTCGGGATAGACTATCTCAAAGTTGAATTGATTTTATTGGGCATGCAGATGGAATTGAGCACAGATGAAATTGCCAGGCAGCTTGGTCTTGACAATCAGACTGTAATTCAGATGTTTGAAATTATTCGACTCAGCGAGAGTTTTCGTAGCCATGCATTAGCGCCTGTGCTGACACAAACAAGCAGGAACAAGAAGGGTTCCATCAATCAATAGAAGCTGATCCAACATGTGTTGAGAATTACATTAGTGACGTAAAATTGATGAAATATCATATTTCTTCTAACAACAAACTTGAAATTAAAGACTGCACGGGAAAGTTGATTACAGCTTTTGCTTTCAAAAGGTTTTTATATGATTATCGCAGGAAAAAAGCAGGTGTTGATGTTAAAAGAATTAAGTCTATCAATATTAGGCATAAATCGTTGGATTTGACGTGTCCTCTCAATATTGCTGAGCATAGAGTTGATATCAATGAAACTGGAGTTGTACCTCCTCCATTTTCAGAAGATGTTGAACATCGGTTAAGAAATTTGGTTAGTTTTGATGAGGCTCCATGGTTATCCACTCTAAAATAGCTTAATCGATAATTATTTCTTGAGAGGTCAGTATAGATGTTAAGCTAGCTTAAATTCGACATATGTTGCAATACATCTGATTGTTGTATTTGAAAACAAGGAAAAATACATGGCTTTGGCAGCCCGGTCCAAAAACTCGGTCTTCCACCTGCTAAGCATCACCGGACTAATATCATGACGGCCGGCGATCTCATTGATAGTGCTTTCCTCACGAAGCACTTCCAGAACTACCTGGGCTTTAAATTCGGCTGAGTACTGATTTCTCTTTTTCATGCTCTCATTATAACTTAGTTTTTATTTTTTGTGTCTCGCTCTGTGGGGCCATTATAGACAAAGAAAGTTATTTGCTGTTCAAAGACTAACATTCTTGTTTGTTAGCAATTATATTTCCACGAATTATTTTTGATAGTTTTGTTTTTTCGAATGGCATATGTCTTATTATAATCTTTTGAATTCGTTTTGCAGCCTGCACGTTTCGGTTGTAGCTCTGCATTTCACGTCTAAAGTTATTTAGAACTTCTTCAGATGGATCCTCACCTAAAAATACTTCGCATGCAATTAACCCCTCTAGATCAAAAACAACAGCGTCAACAACGCTATTAATACGCTTGATTTTGTTTTCAACTTCTTCCGGGTAAACATTTTCGCCATTTTTTAAAAGTATTATATTCTTAGTTCTACCTACAATATAGAGGATATTGTTGTTAATATGACCTATGTCGCCAGTCCTGAACCAACCATCCTCAAATACTTTGTTTGTTTCATCTACATTCAAATAGTATCCTGCCATAACATTACTACCTTTGACTAACACTTCGCCCGGCAGAGTTTTACGTTCACTATTTATTCTAACTTTACAACACGAAAGAATTTCACCGCAGCTGTTTACTTTATAGTTTGATATACGATTAACCGACACGACCGGAGAACATTCGGTCAGACCATAGCCAACAAGCACATGAATCCCTAATGATCTGAATTTTTCGGCACAGTCTTCATTAATACTCGCTCCCCCTACAGCAATAAACTTGTGTCAGGAATCTTTGCTTCCACTCCCAATGTCAGTAATGTTTCGCGAGTTGTGCCATAATTCTCGTGCGACCGCCGCCGCGCGATTTCCGGCTTGGGACAGCCGATTAGTTGCAGCGCCGCCGTATAAACGTCGTCGGCGACATATTGCTCCAACAAAGCCGCATCCGGCGCGCAATCCACATTCGACGCGCGCAGCGTCGTAATCGCGAACGCGGTGCCTGCAAATCCAGACGCCGGCCCCATGAACCGTCCGCCGCCTGGGCGTTGATCAGCTAAGCGATGCCAATATAATAGTCTGCTCCGCCGCCGTGTTTCTAAGTGCAGCGTAATCAGCGCTCCCAGTCACAAAGCCGCGTAAAACCGTCTCCTTATATAGCGCAGATCAATCCTTATGCCGTATGCCGCCTTTCCAGCAAGGCAAAAAATTAGCCCGGGACTTTCAAGAGCCGGGCAGATCGTGGTGGTAATATTTGTTTCCGCTCCCAATGTCAGTAAGAGATTCGCGACTGGTTCCAGAGTTCCTGCTAACTTTGTCAATCTTGTTTTTTATGTCAATTTCATCTTTATTATATTAATTTGCGACAATTTCCGTTTCTCTGCCACGACGCGCGATGCGACCTGCGCCTGTCTAACGCACTTCAGCTCGGCGGCGCGGCGTCTCGCGACCGATGACCGGGCGATCCATACGTCTGGCGTCCCATGATCGACGCCTTGGTTAATCGCCGGCGCGGCGCACATAAAATCGAGTAGGGCGACGCTAAGCGATCAATTTAGCGTTGTCCCTCTCACAGAACCGTGCGCACGGGCCACGTACACGGCTCCTGATAAACCTCAGTCGCTAACACTCATAGTAAAGTAACGATGCAAGATGCCAACCTCGTATCCTTCGAGATTGATAAGCCCGATTTCGTCAAACCAAGAGTTGGGAAGAGCCGTAGAGATGAGAGGGCGGGCGGCGTTCCGCCATCTAGACATGGAGATTCTCTCGAATTCTCCCCTGTAACCCCGCTGTCGCAGTGCTTTATGCAATGCCTTCCAGCTCTTCCATTCCCGCATCTGCTTCATTCGTAGCCGCCGGCGCATCCATCCCATGAGTTCGTGGAGTACTCCCTTGCAGTTAGCAATACGGAAGTAGTTAATCCACTCTCTCAAGATGGGTTTAAGCCTCTTGCCGCTTGCCGGGGTGTCCGGGCGAAGATTTGGATGTCGCCCGCATAGCGCACTATGCGAATGCCCCTTTCTTTCATCGCTTGGTCAAATACGTCCAGGTAGATGTTTGTAAGCAGCGGGGATATTACTCCCCCTTGAGGACTCCCTACTTCTGTTTCCTCGAAGGTTCCGTCCTTTGTGACCCTTGATTCTAGGAATCGCCGGATAAGACGCAGCACCGTGCCGTCGCTCACTTTCCGATTCACTCCCCGTAGTATGAGGTCATGGTTCAGACGGTCAAAGCACTTGGAGAGGTCCATATCCACTACGTGTCCTAATCCGTATTTGTTCATGAATCTCTCTGCTTTTGCCACTGCCTGTTGACACGAGCGTCCCGGTCGGTATCCATAGCTTGATGGATGGAAATCCGGCTCAAAGATTGGTTGCAGCACATTAAGCAGTGCCTGCTGGACTACCCGATCCCTGACAGTGGGTACTCCCAGCGGTCTCTTGCTCCCGTCCGGCTTGGGTATCTCTACCCTCCGCACAGGACTTGGCTTGTAAGTTCCGGTCTTGAGTTCAAGATGAAGTTGAGCTGTTTCTGCTACAAGATTTTCACCGAAGGCTTGCACGGTCTGCCCGTCTATGCCGAGAGCGCCATTGTTCGCTTTAACAGCACCGTATGCCTGCTTCAGATTCTCCATACGGTATACTTTGTCAATTAAGCTGTAGTACTTCGTCCCGTCTCTGTCACCTCGCTGTACCCCTCACTTTTGTTGCTTGCATGTCTGCAGTTTCTTCCCAAGGTGAGTGTGGAGTCTCTAGTTCTCAGGCAATCTACCACACTTTTTTCTCCCTCGGTAATCTGCTGAGCGGACGAAGACTCCAGTTGGCTCTTCACCCCCGGAGGCCACGTTCCCCTTGGCCTTTCAGCTTCAGTTCTCTTCTTCTATGCTCGCTTCATTGGCGGTAGTACTCTTTGGTTTACCTTCGCCCTTCGCAGCTCTAGAAGCTTTTGACTTCTACAGCCCAGCATCTCACAGATGCTGTCCCTTCAGTTTTACCCTCCAGACCGTTACCGGCCTTCATTGGCTGAAGGTTCATCACTACTACGGGCTCATCTGCCACCCTGCACCACTTCTTCTCTCCCTTGCCTTTCGGCTTGTTTGAGCTTACCGAGCTTACTTGCCCGGATGATACAAGGCTTCCCCGGTTAAGTCTGCCTGCCTGAACATAAACCCGTCCGTCCTAACTCTCCAGACTGTCCAGCCTTTGGGCGTTCCCACTTGATGCAGGGTTACCCTTCTGGGGAGCCAACCCCGGTTCACTTGCGCTGCGTTCCATGTACTTCTTTCGGCTTCCTTCAGACCCCGCTATTGCCAGCGACGCCCTTGCCTACGGATTATCTTCCCGCTGGTTAGGTGATAAGGTTTCTTTCAACCTTTCGGCTCAGCAGACATGCCGGGCGAACATCAAGGTCGCAGACTTAGTCAGCGACCTTTTCTTGACTTTCCGAGGACTTTTAATTTGTATCTTATATAATTACTTTCACCGGTACTTTTATCAATGCCTCAATTGGCGTGTATAAATCTACATCTTGTTTTTGCGTTTCAACGGAAACCACCAGCGAATATCTTGCTTTCCTATTCCATCTTCCCAACCATGGCCTTTCTCTCCACCATCCAATGGCGGGATATATCCCCACAAGGTTACTAGTTGCTAACTCTGCCGCTGTTGTATGCCATGAATCAGAATGAATAGAACCCAAATGTCTGTTCTGCTTGCCCAATGTCCAGTTGACGCTTCCACCATCGCCCGAAACTTCGTTTTCTTCATCCATCGATGCCCTGTTGATTCTGGCCAAAAAGCCTTCGCGAGTAGCTGTACCGTTAGTGTCAAACCTCAAAAGGCATGACGGATAGCGATAACGGCTTCCCCAGCCAATTTCTCCCGGCCCCGGCTCAATAAAATATGATAAAGTAACCCTTAATGTTACTGGGGTTTCGCCCAAACCAATCAACACATCTTTTGGCCAAGGAAGTTCGTGAATATGCATATCTTTAGTGCAGTATCCACCACCGACTTTTCTGTCGTATGGCTGAATTTCTGACTGAATAACTAAATTAACACTATTCCTCATGCACCAGAGTGCCTTATTCAGATCCGGCACACCATATCCGCATATCCGAAGTAATTCATAATAGTTCATTTTGTTAGTACCGTGCATAAACTGCTGTTTCATTTCATCTGTCCAATCAGCAGAATGAATGAGTAACGCGCGAATAGTCTCCGGCCATGCCTCGGGGTATGCCGCTTGGATCTGTGCAGCCATCCAGGCAGCTTGAGCAGTAGCAGCGCTGGTAGCATTAATCGTACTAAATTGCCGTTTTGTTGGCTTGTAGTTAAGTGTCAGCAAGGACAATTCAGAACACTCGCAACAACTAAGATCATCCTGTAACACATTCCCACCTTCAAGAATGATGTCAGGCTTGATAGGCCATTTTCTACTCTCCCAAAGGTATGATGTCGAGCTAAATGGAGAAAGACCGCCTACCGGGGCGACCGGTTTGGCACCAGCGTATTTCGCAGTATCAATCATTGATTTTTTTGTATAAGCTCCAACCGTTATCGCATTCCAAGACTGCCCCGGATCTTGTATCGTTCTCGTCGTATTACTTGTGGGATAATCCTTCCAATCATCCATCTCGCAAACATTACCGGCGGACAAAAAAATCAGTTTCCTTTGTTCGTCAAGATAACCGGAAGTTAATTCATCGATGGCTGCTGACCAGGAAGAAGGATGCCCGTCGTCTGTTGAGTACTTCTGCGATGTAACCGCCATACAGAGTATCCGTTGTCGTTCTGGGTGATCGATAATTGCATTACTTACTGACTGGACAACTATCGCTCCGTATAGTTGCGGATCGTTTTCACCTCTCGGTGGTAAAATTTTGATGGATTCCAAACGATGCGGTACATCAATTGTTGCAGCGCTTTCCAAAGCCACCTGAAGATCTCCGTATGCCGCAAGTCCGGACATACGCGTACCGTGGCCTTCATGATCATAGGTTTCCCATTCAGGGTCGTAGCTCCGACAATCTTCATCATTCAGGATATCCTTCAAGAGAATATGACCGTTGTTTACCCCCGTGTCCAAAATACAAACGTAGACCTTAGATTCCCTATCGAATTGAAGCCGTCCACATAAATCCTGTGCCCATTTTGTCTGTTCCTCATTCTCCAATTCCACAAAGAAATCTGCAGTCTCCGGAGCACTACGAAATTCGGCGATATGCGGACTCGTGACTATCAATCCCTGGAGTTGTTCCCGGTTTGCCTTGCCAAGTATTACGCGGCGTTCAGGGAATTTAAGCGATTCTGGTAATAGGTCGATCCCTAACTCATTTATGGCGAGCTTACGAAACTGATCCTCAGCTTCGTCAGAATCTTGACTAAGCCAAATTTCGCACCATACTGGCGTATCTCCGGGGATCCATTCTTTACGCCCCTGCCAGAATGATTCTGCCATTACAGCCAATTTAATATCATTGATGGACTCGATAAGAGGTTGATTCTTTGGTCTTCCTTTTTCGGTCTCTTCTCCCAAGTAAGCTTGTACTTTGCGAAGAAAAACGTCCTTTTTGCATAAAGGGATGAACACAGTTGCTATGTATTTATCTTCAGCATCGTCTGTTCGGATATTGGCAAGACGAATCCCGCTTTTTGTCTGTTCCAAGCCTTTCGTCGCCAAATCATACCCTGGTGAGCTTTCAAATTCCAAATAAAAGCCATCCCTGGTAGATAAGGCAACCGCTTTACGTTGTTCGTCTATCATAGTAGCCTGCTGCCAAGCCTTTTCTAATCGTTGCTTGATCTTTGTCCCGTGTTGTTCACGTATTCGTTCAGGAATTACTGGCTTCTCTCCACCTCTTAACTTTGAGGTGAAACCGATCGACTCACCAGTCTGCGCTACGAAAAAATGCCGCAGATTCTGTTTCGTCATACTTACCTCCCGTTTGAGTGGTAGGCGTTATTTCTTTCGTCGATCATCGTTGTCAGTAATGAGCCGTCCACCTTGGTTTTATTAGTAAGAATGGCCTCCTTGATCGCATCATCGCAAGCCTTGGCAATCTCAGCATGGCTCAGAGAGGTAGCTCTAGCCAGGATAATACTCCACGGTAAACTTGAACTCCGAAATTCGCCAAGACGATTCTTGACCAATCGGCGAATTTCTTCCTCACCTGGAAAATGATAGTGTAACACATCGTCAAACCTGCGAAATAAAGCTTGATCCAGTAGATTGGGATTGTTCGTCGCCGCCACGATCAGACTATTAGAATCATCTTGCTCAATGAACTGCAAAAAGGAATTGAGAACGCGTCGCATCTCACCTACATCATTGTCGCGACTGCGCTCGGCACCAATTGCGTCAAACTCATCAAAAAGATAAACAGCTTGGCTTTCCGCGATGATCTCAAATACTTGCCTTAGCTTGATACTAGTCTCCCCCATGAACTTGGTGACCATCTTATCCATCAGGATTGTTCGAAATGGTAACTGTAACTCCCCTGCCAGTACCGACGCTGTCATCGTCTTGCCCGTTCCAGGAGGTCCAACCAAAAGGATCTTTCGGCGGTTGCTAAGGCCATGCTTTTTTAACTTCTCGCGCTGACGAAATTCGTTAAGGATCCGCTCTACTCGGGCCTTAAGCTCCTCTGTGACTACCAAATCGGCGAGTCTCTCGTCCACAATTGTGCTTTCGATAAGCTCACCAAAGTCCTTATTAAGTGGCACAACCTTACTGGTGCTACTTTTGTTCCGGTCAACAAGAGTACGTATCTCACGAGCCAGAGCACTATGCCCCTGTCTGGCTTCATAGGCGGCCAACTGAAGAACCGCGGACTGAAAACGGTCGTCGTTGCGGTCATAGTGTGATTGAATCAAAGTCTTGATCTGCTCCGCTGTGGCCATCTGACATACCTCCTCTTTACGGAATGATCCTTGATATTTCGGTTGCCGTAGGAAGAGCTAATTATACTTACTACATATTATTGTCATATTTTTTCAAGTTCAGGATAACATGAATGTTTGTTTGAATCAAGCACACCCGCAAATCCACGCAATTTAGCTCTCATCTGCGGCTGGTTCCCACTATTCTCTTAAATTGATTTCGCCACTACGCGCCTGTTTCCCGCTTTTTGGTGCAATACTATCTACATAACGCACCAAATGACGCATTAACGCGCAGCGGGGAACGGGGAGGTTGTTCATGGGTCAAGCCGTTTTTGACAGCCTGGATGCAAACTTCGCTTTCTTGGAAGAAGCGCTCGGGCACAGTTTTGACGCTAAATTCAGACGCTTCGTCCTCAGCCGGAGTAAAGGACCACCCGCCGGGATCATGTTCATTGATGGGCTGACTAATGAAGAAATTTTGCACCGGGACATCCTGCGCCCATTGATGCTGGATGAATTGCCGCTTCGCGCGGGGCCGCTTCCAGAAGAACCGATCGCAGAGATCGCCGCAGAAATCGCCGCGCACCTGTTGCTGGTGGCTGAAGTTGAAATCGTCACCACCTTCAATGCCATTTTGGATGGTGTTTTTTCCGGAGACACCGTCCTGTTTGTGGATGGTGTCGCTACCGCTCTGCTGATTAATACCAAAGGCTGGGCATCGCGTAGCATCGAAAACCCGGACTCTGAATCCGACATTCGCGGTCCGCGTGATGCTTTCAATGAGGACCTGCTAACCAATGTGACCAGGCTGCGCCGACGCGTGAAAGACGCAGCCTTTCATTGTGAAACACTGGCGATTGGTGCCAGAACGCGCACCCAGGTAGCTCTGGTATTTCTCAAGGATCGCGTCAATCCGAAGGTGCTCCAGCAGGTCCAGGACATCCTGAAAAACATCGATATTGATGGTGTCATTGACAGCGGCTATCTCCAAGAATTCCTACAGGGACGGCGCTGGAGCATTTTCCCGCTGGTGCAATCGACTGAACGGCCGGACCGCGCCTCCGCAGCCCTACTGGAAGGCAGAATTGTCATCATTGTTGATAATTCGCCCTTCGCGCTGGTGCTACCGGCCGTGTTAGCCAGCATGTTCCAGGCCGCTGGCGACTATTATCATCCTTCACCGATCGGAACCTTCTTGCGCATTATCCGCGTCATCGGATGGATGCTGGGAATGTTTTTGCCAGGCCTTTATGTAGCGCTTTCTTCCGTAAATCCGGAAGTTATGCCGCCAGCCCTGGCGATAGCGCTGGCTGCCTCTCGGGAAGGCGTACCTTACCCAGCCATTTTCGAAGTATTAGTTATGGATATCGCCATTGAACTGCTGGCCGAAGCAAGCACCAGGCTACCATCCCTTATTGGTGGGGCAGCCACTCTGGTCGGCGGGCTCATTATCGGCAGCGCCGCTGTGGAAGCCAACATCATCAGCAGCACCATGATCATTGTCGTAGCGATCACCGCCATCGGTCTGTTCACCATCCCCAGTTACGAATTGGGGCTCGCCTGGCGCATCGCCAAGTATTTGATTACTATTTCGGCCGCCTTTTTCGGCATCTTTGGTATTGCCAATGCTTTTATACTGCTCGTAATCTACCTATCGTCGCTGCAATCATTCGGCCAGCCCTACCTAAGTCCAGTCGGACCTTACCGTCCTGGCGATTATGAGGATTTCATCCTGCGCGCGCCCTGGTGGAAGCTCAACCCGACCAGCAGAACCTTTGACACGGAACAACCGCACGAAGATTCCGATAAGGGAGGTCGCTGATCATGGGGATGGATGTAAAGCCCTTGCGCATTTCGACCGGACAGACGATTCTGCTGCTCTCGATGGCTAACATGGGTGCCGCACAACTATATATTCCCTCCCTGTCCTATGAGGCGCTTGGCCGCAGTGGCTGGCTGCTCCCCTTAGCAGCCATCGCAATCGCCGCTCTGGGAGGAAAGGCTTTTGCGCGTCTGGGCCGCCAATATCCCGGGCGCAGTTACTTTGATTACTCCACTGCAATCGTCGGCATGCCAGCCGGTCGCTTGGCAGCCCTGTTCATGGCAGTAGCCATGGTGGCTTTCGTCCCGGCGGTTACGAAAGTATTTACGGCTTTGGTCTCGGCGGAGTTACTGCCCAGGACGCCGCCGGCGATCATCAGCGTGATCGTCTTGTTAATCAGCGCTTTTGCCGCGCAACATGGCGTTGAGGCGTTGACCAGGCTGACGCAGATTTTCTCTTTAGCCGTATTACCAATGATTATTCTGTTGATGATCATGCCGTTACTGCTGCCGCTTGAACCTGGCCACCTGATCCCTGTTTCTCTGGTCGAAGACTGGCGAGTCTCAGCTTCCGCCACATCTTCCGTTCCAATAATGCCTTTCCAAACTTGGATCGCGCTGGCCGCCGGGCTGATGTCCTTTCCCGGCTTTACGCTGATGGCGGTCCTGGCTCCGTTTCTGGATGAACCGCGCAATACCGGCAAGGTCGCTTTTTGGGGGACCTTGCTCCCTGCTATCCTCGTCATCCTGTCGGTGGTTTATCCGGTGATGATCTTTGGCTGGCCTGAGGCAGCAACGTATGCCCGTCCTTTTTGGGAGGTGTTATCGGTGGTGCAGCTGGCCCCGTCCATCCCCATCCAGCGCTTAGCCTATTTTCTGACGATCGCCACCAGATTCGTCAGCTATATTACTTTAGCGGCTTACTGGTTCGCAGGCGCGGCCGGCTTAAAAGCCATCCTGCTGCCCAAAGCCACACCCTATAGCAAAATTGTCTGGGGAACGGCCCCTCTAATCCTGGCTGTCGTTATCCTTCAGCAATCCACGGTGGGTTTTCCTGCTGGAATAGCGTTCAGTCATATTGGGCTGGCAGTGGGCGGTTTGCTGATTCCGGCTACGCTTCTGTGGATCGCAATGGTCAGAAGGAAGGGACGCCGCTCATGAAAAAACTGCAATTACAGGTGGTGTTCCTACTCCTGATCAGCGCTGCGTCCGCTTTTTGGTTAACCGGCTGCTGGGATGCTCGCGAAATTGACCGCCGGGCCTTCATCTTTGTCATGGGAATTGATCTAAAAGAAGACGGCCTTTACCGCGTCTCGGCCATTGCGGTTAGGGGGCGTAACCCGGATTCCAGTGTCGGTACCACTACCAATGATGCTGCTTCGAAAGCACCGGTTATGATAGCCCAGGGACGAACTGTTGCAGAGGCCATGGACGCTCTGGCAGGCAATTCGGCGCGCAGTATTGATTGGGGTAACTTGCGCTCCATTATCCTTGGAGAAACGCTCTCGCAAAAAGGAGTCAACGAAATTGTACACACCGCGCTGGCGGATCCACGCACTCCAGCCGATGTGATCCTGTTTCAGGCGCAGGGCCCGGCGGAGGCCATTGTGCGATCCGAACCGACTGGCGAAGAGCACCTGCAGGCCTGGTTAGATCATTATCGTTCAAAATCCAGTACAGAAACTCCCGCCCATTTTTTTGTCCCAGCCTGGCAATTTCGTGCTCAGATTAATAACCCGGGAAAGGATGCTTATCTCGGTGCGATCGCCCTGCATGAAGGCGCACCTGCACCGATGTCAGGCGGCGTTGAATGCGCACCGCAACCGCTGCTCAGCGGAGTCGCAGCCTTCCAAAGTGACCGGCTGCGCGGTTTTCTGAACGCGGATCAGGCCGTGATTTTGGCGTGGATGTCAGGCAAGGCCGGCGGACTGGTGGTCGTCACCGATCCACAAGCGCCTGACAACGCACCGCTTGCGGTCCGGATCAAATCGCTGCGGCGCAGTCTCGCCGTTTCCAGCGGCAAATCCACCGCTCCGGTCCTCAGGATTAAAATACAGGCGACCGGCGCTATTAACGGCGCAAACAATATGACTGGCGCGCACGAGCGTGAGCTGGCGTCACTAACAGCCGCTCAGATGAAAAAGCAAATTACAGCCACTGCATTAATAATGCAAAAAGAATTTGCTGCCGACTTACTGGGTTTTGGGGAGTTGGCCCGCCGCGCAGCGCCATTCGAATGGCGGCCGGCCATGTGGGATAATCAATGGAACCAGGCCGTTTGGGATGTCACTGTAGAAGTGTCGTTACAGGCTCAAGGACGTTACCAATATTGATTTTACAGTCAAAACTATTGCCAACACGCGCAAGTAGTGATAAAATGTAGTCATCGTCTAGGAACCTCGTGCTCTGCACCCATTTCCTTTTGTTTATACTCTTAACATCGCTCGCAATTCCCCGTCCTCAGCCGAGCCGGTCTCTCAGACGAACTAAACCAATGGCCGACAAGGCTATATAAGGAGGACCATCGTGTACCAAGACAAGACAATCGTATGCCGCGACTGCAATCAGGAGTTCGTATTTACCGCTGGTGAGCAAGAGTTTTACGCCAGCAAGGGCTTCGAGAACGAGCCTTCCCGTTGCCCGGCATGCCGTAGCGCCCGCAAACAGCGTCAGGGCAGTGGTAACCGCGAAATGCATACCGCTATCTGCGCCGACTGTGGTCGTGAGGCCCAAGTCCCGTTTGCTCCCAATCCGGAGCGCCCAGTGTATTGCCGTGATTGCTATGCTTCCCGTAAAGACAAAGCTTCTAACTGGTAAAATCCTAACAATATAACGGCAAAACGAGGTGTCTACGGACACCTCGTTTTTTATTGCTCGCGCCCACGCTTCCAAAATTGCCAGGGCTTGCGTTCGGCAGCCGCATCTTTCGCATCCTTTAGCTTACGTTCTGTCAAAGCCTGAACCATTGCCTGTGCTTCCTGCTCTCTGCCTTCAGGAATAAGGATTAGCTCCGGCAAAGTGTTGGAGCGACGCATTTTCCCCTTATGCACAATCTTGAGGTAAATTGGGGCTGCAGAGTCATCAGCCTCACAAGCTGCCTCACCACGCGCACTACGCCCGGCCCGATACAGTTCTGCGCCAAGGATGCGCCTGTTATCAAGCCGCACAACCCTCTCCCCCAGCACAAAGTGAGTATAAGATACCTGCGCCAACGAAACCATTGATCCAGCCGGCTTGCCCAGCAAGCTTTTGCTGCTGCTATTGGCACTAAAAACCTCCATTACCGGAATCCAGGCTGTCAATAGTACCAGCACTGCCAAAGCAACCCAGCTATGGCTGACTAACACCACGCTAGCACATGCGATTAGCGAAACAAACGACGAACGGATTGCCCCCCGCAATGCCTGGTGGCGCTGCCATTCAACATGCCTGTCCCACTCTGAATCACTATAATGCCATTGAAATTTCGGTGTTTCCAAAGCGATCCCTCCATCCCACGACTGCTTCATAGTTCTCTGCCGATCATTCAGTTCCTGTAGGCATAAAATCGCATTTCATTATCGGAAGGAATTCGGAAGGAATAAAGACGTATTTAGCAAATAATGTATAGCAAAGTCAATCGTTTTTGGACTCCAGTCCTGATGAAATGCTAGGGATTCTGAAGCAAAGGGGATCTGAAACATGAAAAACACGCGCCTTAAGAGAAACTCGCACCTTAACAAAATCCTGATCGTACTTACTCTAACTTGTTTGGTTCTGGGCATGACGGCCTGCGAATTGACTCCCGCATTACGGCGTACTGCGGAAAGATCCATTAATTCTTTGATTGCGGGAATTCCATTAAGCGCCGAGGACCTGGCCGGCTCGATGGAACTCGATTACAGCCCCATCCCATTTGTGCGCCTGCGACTGGAAATCACACCGCAATCTCTGACTAAAGAAGCAGTCGACATTGATTTCGATGCATTTCCGAAGATCCGTGTGTCTACGAAGTTTCATTTCAGCGGCCTCTACCGCCTATACGCCAACGATCGTCCGATTATCAGCGACAAGAAGATCGACCTCATCGGCGAAGGTTGGATCAATTTGGGATTCGAGGATACCCGCTTTTTCATCGATGACTTTCCGTCAATCGCACTCAAATTGGCTGATCACGCCGCCGAATGCCCCGACATTGACACCATTGTGCGGGAACCCAAATCGGTTCTTGCGGGCGAAACCTATCGCGTGTCCACAACCCTTAATTCGAATGTCCCGGGTCACCTGGCCTACCTGGTTTTTAGCAACAATAAGGCCGTCACTCCGGACCGCACCGTGCTGAAAACCAGTATCGGAAAAGCACAGTATCGCTATGAAGCCAGCATGCTTACCAATACTGGCATCGCTGCGGACAATTACTATGGCAACATCATGGCCGTCCAGTTTATTACCGCCAACCCCAAGAATCTGCTGGATCTGAGTGCCTATGATGTGCTGTTTACAACGGCGATTACATTAGTCAAAGTGAAATGAGGACCGCTTCCACCAAGGGAGTTACCCGGGCCTTGATTTGGTCCCAGTCATGGGTGAAATCAGGGAGCAATTTGCCTTTGGGCTCGATCATCCCGGTAATCCCGAATACAACGCCCAGCGGCCAATCGGCACTGGCACCGGTGATCTTCATGCCCACAGAAGCAAGCGAGTTGGCCACCGGTTTAAGCAGTTCGTCAACATAATAGGCTAGCGTTTCTTCTGATTCAGGCTGCCCTCCGTGCGCAACGATTCCGACCTTTTTGCCCACGAGGGGGTAGCCTTTTCTCTTAGTCAGATAATGCAGATACGCCATCTCCTGGAACTTCTCGAACAGCATCATCAGTTTCGCGGGAATCGGCGCATAATGAGGCACAGCAATAAAAAGCGCATCCGATTGGCTGATCTTAGTGAAGATCTCATCAAAGGCACTGTCATAGACGCATCGCACGGTATCGGCGCATTCACCGCACATGACACAGGGCTGCAGTTCATAACCAGATAATTCGACGATTTCGAGCTGTGCTTTTTCTCCAACCCTTTCCGAGATCAGCTCGCTTACCAAACGGCAAACACGTGTGGATGTGCTCTCGGGACCCCGCCCCCGAACATTGGATGCTGCCAGACAAGTTACTTTCATTTTTTGACTCCTCCCATGTTACTCTTTGTGCATATTAAGGGCATAATGGTATTCTATTTCTGATTAATTGGATAAAAAGAAGAGAAAGTACAGTAAAATAATGAATACTCGGATTGGAACACTTGGATCCAAATACTTGGATCTTAACACCCGGAAAGGATGACCGCAATTGAGGAAAAAAGCATTCCCACCGATCGTTTTAGCGCTGCTGCTGATAGTGGTTGGCGTCGCAGCCTGGCTTATTTGGAGAAGCAACAACCCTGGATCCGACGCTACAGTTGAAGTTACTCTGTATTTCGCTAATGATCGCTATGTCCAATTTGGTGATGCCAATGAGCCGCAGGTGTTGCCCGAAAAAAGAACAGTGCGTCCAGGCGCGCGCAACCTTCCGGAGACTGTGATGGATGAACTCATTGCTGGTCCAGACACAGCCGGTCTCTCAACTGTGCTCTCCAATTTGAAGGTTCACAGTGTCTCAGTCAGGGAGGGCATTGCCCATGTCGACTTTTCTAGAGACAACATGAACGGTGGCTCGTTATCCGAAACCTTGTTAATTGATCAAACCGTGCGCAGCCTCACTGCCCTGGACGAAATTGAGGCCGTCCAATTCCTGATTGATGGCGAAAAGACCGAATCCCTGATGGGACATATCCTGGTTATCGACCCGGTGCGTCCTTAGATCTCGCCTTCCCGGCAACGCGAGACCCCGCCCCAGGCAAAGGGCGGAAGTGATCGAACGGGATCAGATGGATGACCGTCGTCAGAATGTCACCCTTCATCCCCCGACCGCCCGCGTGGTTAGTTGGTGGATTGCCCTTACCCTTGCCATTGCCGTTGCGCCCGCCGCCCAGAACGAGAAAGGCCACTCCCTGCATGATGCGCAACCCCTGGCGGAACAGATCATACGGGAAAGTATGTTCTTCTACGGCTTGGTAATTAACAGATTTGGACAGGTTCGAATTCCTGGCGACGCTCCGCCCGAACATCCAGGAATAGTTGGAATTCTTGCCGCTTTCCGTAAGGCTTTCGGATCGACGAAACTTGATCTCCTTCCCAGTCGCCCGCTGGGCTGCTTCAATCGTATCATGATCATCGCTGCGTAGCCAGATTTTATTCACCAGATTTTGCAGGATGGTCTCCACTACTGTCTTATCCCCCAGGCTATCCACCAGAGAGGTAAAACTCTGCGTCGCTACAACATTGATACAGTCGGCCTCGCGACAGACCGAGAAAAACTTACTGTCAGTTCGGCTAGCCATAAAATGATATTCATCATTAATAAAGATCAGGGGCCGCAAGCGGTTGGCACCCGGACGCACCAGTCTGGTCATAACGGAGGACTGAAAATCCAGCTTCAGATAAGTACTGATTATTTTGGCCAGATTCTGATACTCTTCCGCGTTCATGCGCAGTATTACTATTTTACCATGATCGACCAAGTCGTCGAAACCCGGAAAGTTCAATTCCTCCTGCGGCGCGCAAAACGACCTCCTGATATCCGGATCAGTGGTAAATGTCGCCGTCATGCGGGTAACTTCGCTTTCGATGATATTGCGCACCCGCTCATCACTCTGTTCAAATTCGTAAGTGAAAAAATCCCGCACCGAGATATAGGTCTCCAGTTCCTCCGGACTGAGCAGGCCGGCCCGCTCTTTGCGCGCCAGCTGCGCCAAATGGCCCTGATATTCTTTCCTGCGGATCAGCCGGTCAATGTCCTCGAAAGTCACATACCCGCCATGCACCAGCCTGGCCAGCTTAATGGATTCCGCGATCATGAATTCCGCCTTGTCGAGCCAATAGGTATCATGGTTTTTACCAATACTGAAGGTCTCCAGAATGACCCTGAGCCGGTTGGCGAGCACCTGCGGGCGCAGCAGCGGCTTGTGCAGGGGATTGTAGCGGTACTGACCACCAATTTCAATAATGATCACGTCCTGCATCCGGCCAGTCGCGTTCTGCCCGGCCTCCGCCACGAATTGCAGCACTTGATCACAATAGTTGCCCTTGACATCCAGGATCAGAATCCCGGGTTTGCGCTCCGGATCATCCGGCCGGTAATGCAGAAATTGTCTGGTGTAGCTGTATAGCGCGCCATAAGTCTTGCCGGTGCCAGTAGTCCCGGTAACAATCAGGCCGGTACGCAGACTCTGTAGCCCAAGTCGGATTGGGACAGGTTGATCAATCAGAGCGGTCGACTTTTTCTGATGCTGCAACCCAATCAGCAACTCCAGCGGTTGTGCTTCTCTGGAGCGCGCTTCCACCTCGGTGAGCTGGTATCCAGAGTCTGTGCATCCACCACCCGCCGCCGACGGCCTTCCGATTTTACTCGCCAGCGGGTAGACGGCAATGTGATAGACAAAACGAGCGCACAGGTAAAAGAAGGCCCATGCCAAACCGAGATATAGTCGCATAAAGATCAAGTAGGCTTCCGGCGATGTGTAGACCGCCTTTAGTAGAACCGCCTGTTCCGGCGCTAACGAGGCCGGCCCTGATAAGCCCTGCAAGATAGAGGCCTGCACTGATGTCCTCCCGGCTATTTCCATGATAAAATCCAGCAATGGCCGCGTGCTCCAGCCCCACCAGTAGTATGATAGCATCGGCAAGACGATTGCCCCATGCACCACAAAGCAAATGGAGGCGGTTATCAGAGCGAAACCACCCGGGGAAAACGCTAATCTGATCAAGTAATTGCGCATTAAGCGCAGCGTGCGCATTGGAATGTTCGCCTCCTGTTCAGGCCTTCCATGTAGTAACTATTTCCCCACTTATTCCCTTTTTTCCTGCCGCAGTCATCCTTCGCGCCGGTCGTGTATACAGTATTCAACATCGCATGCGGCAAGAAGGATTTTGCGGTATATTGTGGAATGAATAATGGCGATTATAATGGTTATAAGCCATAGTATGGGAGGAGCTGCAATGTTTAGCAATTTCGGAGAACTGGAGCGCTACTGCAAAGAACAAGGCGTCAAGATGATCGACTTCAAATTGATCGATTTGTCTGGCCGTTGGCGCCACATCACCATCCCAATCGAACGCCTCGCCCCTTCGCTAATGGAAGACGGTATTGGCTTTGATGGATCCAACTACGGATTTGCCTCTGTCGAATCGAGCGATATGGTGTTTGTTCCAGACCTTTCCACCGCGATGATGGATCCCTTCTGGGAAATGCCCACGCTCAGCCTGATTGGCGATGTGATCAGCTTGCATGATCACAAGCCTTTCACCCACTATCCACGCGCGATCGCCAAGGCTTCCGAGAAATATCTGGCCACCACCGGGATTGCCGATCGCTGCTTGCTCGGACCGGAGTTTGAATTCTATTTGTTTGACCGTGTCGCTTTTGATCTGCAGCCGCATTCAACCAGTATGCAGATTGAGACGGCGCAGGCCAGATGGACCTCCGGAGATAACTTCAACAACAACGGCTATCAGATTAATCATAAAGGCGGCTACCACATTACTCCGCCGATGGATACTTCCCACGATTACCGCAACGAAGTCACCCGTATGCTGGAAGAGCGCGGCGTGCCCATTAAGTATCATCATCACGAAGTAGGCGGTCCCGGCCAGCTGGAACTGGAAGTCGAGTCTGGTCCGTTGACTGTCATGGCCGACCGTTCCATGTTGATCAAGTACTTTATCCGTAACAGCGCTGCCGCTTGGGGCAAAACCGCGACCTTCCTGCCGAAACCGCTTTATGGCGAGGCTGGAAGCGGTATGCATGTTCATTTCTGGCTCTTCAAGGGTCAAGAACCGTTGTTCTTTGATCCGGCCGGTTACTCTTCACTGAGCAAAACCGCACTTTATTCGATCGGCGGTATTCTGAAACATACTCCGGCATTGCTCGGACTGACTAACCCCAGCACCAACTCCTACCGCCGCCTGATTCCGGGCTACGAAGCACCGGTCAGCATTTGTTACGCGACCAGTAACAGAAGTGCGGTTATCCGCGTGCCGGGCTATGCGAAGACCCCGGCCAACAAACGTTTTGAGTTCCGTTCATCCGACGCCACCTGTAACCCGTATCTGGCGTATGCCGGCATCCTGATGGCTGCGATCGACGGTATTAAGAATAAAATTGACCCGGTCGCCGAAGGATTCGGACCCTATGATATCAACATCTTCGAGCTCCCGCCGGCAGAACGTGACAAGATTAAATCGCTGCCACACAATGTTGAAGAAGCTCTGAATGCTCTGGCAGCCGATCATGCCTTCCTGACCACAGGCGGCGTGTTCCCGGAGAAACTGATTGAGAAGTGGATTGAGACTAAACTCGCAGAGTCCCGCCAGATCGATGCCCGCCCGAATCCGTATGAAGTGGCGACGTATTACGATCTATAAGAGGCGCGGAAGATGCGCGAGGGCGCACAAAATGCACAAGTAAGCAAATGCCAAGTACGCACAAAACAAAAGGCCGTAGAGACATTCTCTGCGGCCTTTTCAACTCAAGAGACGCATTATGAATAGCATCCCGTCAGATGCACAGTAATTCATAGGCTTGATTGATCACATCTCTTAGTTCCAACAGCAGCACCCGGGTGCGCTTTCACTCCACACGTTCCATCCCTACCGCTCTCTCCTCCGCTAGATACTGCAGAAACAGCTCCAACTCTTCCAAGCGCTCCTTGGCGTTCTTTCTTGCTTGCGTTGTCAGAAAAACATCTGTACCGTCCAGTAAGCGCTTCTCCAGCATTGCCAGCGCATCGTCCAGACCGTTCGGCGAGCGCTTCATAGCTGACAATTCCCGGGCAAGACCGATCGCACCGATGCCGTCTAACAGATTGGCATCATGCAGCAGGGCGGCCTCATGACAGGCGCTGGTATTACCCAGCAAGATCTCGCGCAATGCGTCCGTCTTAAGAATCGGGAATCCTTCCTCAACGAGAAAAGCGATCACTGCCTCGACGGCAGCCTCAATTCTGTTGCTCCCATCTCCTCTGTCTGACAGGAACGGCTTGAAATCGTGCATCATTGCCGCGGCAAACACAACTTCCTCATCAAGCAACATGTTACAACCTAGTGCCAGAGTCATATGATAAACGCGAAAGCAATGTTCCTGACCATCCTTAAAATCGTAGTTTTCATTGTCGAACAACTCCAACAAACGATCTCGCCACATTTCCGGCACCCCCGCATTAACACTTTCGCTATGCGGTATTGTTTTCCTGCGCTGTAAGACCCAGGCGGTCGCGGAGCTCTAAACTAGCGCAGCACCAGGCGTATCGGCCTTGATCAACCGCCGGATTTACCGCAGCTGCTGCAGTCGCCACCGCACCGCCTCCAATACGGGTAAAGGAATGGCTGGTGCAACGTCGAATTCTATAGTTTTGACCACCGAATAAAGTGTCAGGATCTAAGAAAGGGATGACTTCCTTTTGGAATTTAGTGAGTATTTCACATCGTTGCTTAACAACCGATCATCCAGTAAATTTATGGCTACCCTTGATACGGCTCAGACCCCCAATATCATACCGGTTTTTTCACTGGAAAGCTGGGATCGCAGCACTGCCATCTTTGGCGAGTACCTAATGTGGAAAAGCAAACGCAATTTGCAAACTGTTCCGCGGGCTGGCCTTTTGGCGGTCCTGGACAGAACTCAATGCGGTATGGCCATTTGTGACTTTGATGGATTTGAGGAGTCCGGCCAGTATATGGAAGCGCTCCAAAAAAACAGCATTCCAGTCTGTAGCAACAGCGCAGACTGGCAAGGTTACCGTAATGCCGGACGCCTTAACTATGTCAAGTCCTGGACAATGACCCTAACTAACGGATCGAAATATCTTAAGAAACTGATTCAGCTCAGGCTTTGCCATTCCAGAAGCAGCAAAGCGGCGACGGCCATGCCAATTTCTGTATTTCGCCGCCTGAATAAGTCCGATTCAATCAAGACACTGGCATTTGTGGGAGGAGACGGGTATCCGTTAGCTTTTCCCGCCTTTCCGATGATCGCACCCGATCGCCGGACCATTTTATTTTCGCTTTCCCATCTGCCCACGCGCCCTGCTGATGGGCAGTCTGTTGCGGTCTGCGTTCTGTCTGCTGACAATGTGGCTTACCAGCTCAAAGGGAAGTTCCACCCACTCAGAAACAGCCGCGGCCTGATAGAAATTAGTGAGGTTTTTACGGCTTGTCCCCCTCTGTGCGGAGAAAAAATCGGCGGCTGAGTCAGCTAGGCATGCGGGTGTCGGGAATTGAGTGCTGCCTATCGCTCGGAGGCGCTCGGGTGCCTACGTGCATTGACTTTCGTCCCAATAAAGGTTATAAATAAAGCAGAAGCTTCTTTAATAAAATATGAAAAGCGAAGGCAGGTGAGGATAAATGGAAGGTGACCCCGGCAGTAGTCGAAAATGCACTCATTTATTAACATTGCGGGCAAATTCACGCCATTTTCCGAGCCGCTTGCGAGACATGTTTTTGAAATACCGGACTAAAACCGGTTATTAAACTATGTCTTAATAACGAATCTTTAAGTGCTGATTTTGCCCGCAACATTGAAAGGAGTCGATCCAAATGTTGCGGGTATTTCTTTCTGTCAATGACGACCTTACTCAGGTTGATGACATCTGCACCAAAGGGACTTGGATTTCGCTGGTTAACCCTTCAGAAGAAGAACTTGAAACCGTCCGCAAAGCTACCGGAGCCGATCCGGATTTTCTGAAAGCACCCCTTGACCCGGAAGAGCGCTCCCGAATCGAATCAGATGAGGGACAGGTGCTTATCATTATCAATGTTCCCATTATGCTGAACGACAGTTCAACAGTGCTCTATGATACGATCCCATTTGGTATCATTGTTACCAATGACAATTTTATTACTGTCTGTCTCAAACAAAACCCATTATTAGATGAACTCGTCGAAACCAGACTGCGCGGCTTAAATACCAAAAAACGCACCCGTTTCTTACTGCAATTGCTTTTCAAGACCGCCACCCAATATCTGAGGGATTTACGTCAGATTGATAAACAAACCGACGAAGTCGAGAAAAAGCTGCATCGTTCGATGAAAAACGAAGAACTCATTAAGCTATTGAGTTTAGAGAAGAGTCTTGTCTATTTCAACACCTCTCTGCGATCCAACGAGTATGTCATGGAAAAACTGCTTCGTTCGCGGCTGATGAGGATTGATCCTGAGGCAATCGAAACCTCACAGGTATTACAAATGTATCCGGATGATGAAGAGTTGTTGGAGGATGTCATTATTGAAAATAAGCAGGCCATGGAAATGTGTCAGATTCACAGTGACATCTTGAGCAGCATGATGGATGCTTTTGCGTCTGTCATATCAAACAATGTTAACATCGTGATGAAGTTCCTGACCTCTGTCACGATCGTACTTTCCATCCCCACCATGGTTTCCAGCTTTTTTGGCATGAATGTACCTTTACCGTTTGACAAAACACCGTTTGCTTTTAGCATCATTATGTTGATCTCGTTTGGCATTTCAGGCACGGTTGCCTATCTCATGGCCAGGCGGAAGATGTTCTGAAGTCACAAGGCTGAAATCAAGAGCTGCCTCGAATAGGTCAGCAGCTTAATCACACTGACACAAGCCCGCTCTATTGCTGAGCGGGCTTGTGCGATGGATAAAAGGGATAGGGAGTATCGTAGAAAGGACCGGGCCGCGGCCCCTACAATCAACGTGCTGCAACTGGATCAGAAGACGGCAAACGGACTCATCCATGTCCGCTTTTTGGGTTCTTATTGCCGCAGCCCCGCCTGCGGCAATAGGATCCGAATACATACGAAGACTTTGCGCTATTGGCCTGCTATCACCACCTTCAGTAACGCTTCGGTCAGATCGGTGCAACTGTCTGCTTTACGAAAACTAGTAGGAACTATATCATCGGCAACAGCGGCCGCGGTTTTGCTAAGACCCATGATGCGTTCCGCAATCCCTAAAGCCATGTGCCGGTCTCCTGAGAGTTCACGAAACTCCAATAGTGTTCCGTGCGATTGTGCACGAATGACATAGGGCGCAATTGCATTAGCCGCAATATCGACGGCCGCCAGAGGCAGCCTGTTGTTCCAGCGCTTAGTAGCGATCGCACTGATTGGCAGTTCATTTCTGAGCGCCGGCAACAACTGCTTGAGCACCGCTACGCCGGATTCAGTCAGCATCAGGACTGGCATACGGTAGAGCGCATCTTGGGGAATTAACCGCACGGTTGCTCTTACTTCCCGAGCCAAAACCTCCAGGAGCGCCACTTCCGCAGCATCAGGAGCGTCAGAATTTTGGCTGCTGGCATTAGAGACGCCAGCATCGTCAGCAAACAGCGGGCCCGCGCAATTGCCGGCGAGGTACTCCGCAATAATCCAATCTGCTAATACCGTGCGAATCGCGAATGACGGATCTATTTCCGCGAACCGGCAATTATCATCCCTAATCCGGATCACCTTTTCCATTATGGCGCTGCCACGCTCCGGAGCAAACACCGCATAGGCCAGCCAGCTCTCCTGTTCAAAAAATGGCATCAGGCTGCGTGCCTCCGCCGGCGCGGGATTGACGATCGACGCCACCAGCACCACGGCAATTGCCATCGCCATTGCTAAAAGCACAAGCCCCCCTCTGTAATGCCGGTCGACTGCCTTTCCTGGCATTTGGCTCATTACATTTTGCCTCCTCATCTCACCGAACTCTGCTTCCAAAGAACCCGACCAGAATATCAAACGGTATTTTTTCCAACAGTATAATTTTGATCAGCTTACCGGGATTAACGATGATTACTGTTCCTTCCTGAGCAGCCTGTTCAGCTAGCACCCGGGCAACCGCATCCAAACCGCCGCCTGTACCGTTGACCAAAACTTGCATCGCCGGGTTTGTTTCCGAGGCTTTCGTCAAAGCAACCTCTGGGATTACTGCCTGCTGCCCTGAAAATACCCTGCCAAATTCGGCCAAAACACCGGCAAAAAAGGCGGGAATCAGTTTCCTGGCTGCGGCGTTAATGCGCCGATCAGCCAATCCGGCTTGTCCGGAAGCATCGTAGACTAAACCACTAATTTTAATCTCAGCATTACCACAAATCAGCCATTCAACGTTAATGCCGATCCGCCCGGCTTTATAGTCTGCTGCGGCTGTACCTAGCAGGACGGCCCCAGCCGGTATTACGACCATCTCCCGCGACACCACATCCCGCTTTACTAACATGAATACTTTTGCTGGCGCACCGGAAATAATGCCTGTTATCAATTCAGCGTCAATCGTCGTCCCAATTTGCAGTCCAGTGATCTGTTGGGCTTTTACAGAATCGCGGCTTTGGATCGCCTGGTCATCCAAGCGTCTGTAAGCCACGCCGCTTCCTTTGACCAAGCCCAGATCACGCGCGGCTTCTTGCACCGTTTCCTTAGACAAACTAAGGGCTCCCGGATCAAATGACAGGCTACTGCTATTTAGATTGGCATACGGAACAGCGTAATTGGTGGTCGTCACCGCAGTATTTTCCGAGCTCCCGCTCGCCGCCGGCGCGGTGGCGGCGGCCGCTTTTTTCCCAACAGCCGGGAAATGAGGGACGGGCGCGGCCGGTGCCGTCGATGGGATTGGCGCAGCCGCTGATGCAACCGGCGGAGCTGGTGAGCCCAGTCGCGCGGCAAGCATTGCCACCGAGGCCTTCCCCGGAGAAGCTTTCTGGCCGTCTCCCTGCGCTTTCATAGCTTCCGCCGCTTTCTGAGGCTCCGGACTACCTTCTACCAGATCCCAAATCTCCTTATTAACGGGTAGAATGCGTTCGCCCGCCTTTACAAATGTCTCGTTTTCCATCACCAATTCGGCCTTGGCCTGAGAGCGGCGCACATCGCCGACCTCCACGCAGACCAGCAGTGCTATCCCCAGAATTACAGCGGCAGCGATCCAAACTTCCTGTCGCAATTTTCGAATTCCCAGAGCCGGATTTATTCGAAAAAACAGACTGCGCATTACTGCACCCCTCTTTCCAGGAAACGCTGTATTTCCAGGTAATCAAAATGGCCGGGCACTTCTACAGCTTTTCCGGTGGACTCGTCTACAAACGGATCAATCCATACCCGGAACTTGCGCAATGGGACAAAAAGATCATTGGGCTCATAATGCACCCCGGTTGTCCCGCTGACCTGTACGTAGAGCTTTTCGCCGTTCCATGGATGGCAAATGCTGAATCGATCTGCCAGGCTAGTCCCAGCCAGTACAATGAAATAATCCCGATAAGCGCGACTGAACATTTCTTCTTTCGTGAGCGCATCCGTAATGACGGCAATACGCTGGCAGCCCAAAACAGTAATGTCACGTTCATCGAGCGGCCTCAGAGTATTGAAAATGCGCCACCAGATCACGGAATAATCTTTGCGCGTATCACGCATTAGGCGCACAAAAGCCATTTTGAGTGTTCCTGCGGCCGTCTCTTGATAGTAGAGATTATTGATATCTGTAATGAAGCATCCGTCATGCTCAATTCCTTTGTTAATCGTTTCGAGCACCGCCCGAAAATCAAATCCTCTTTCAGGGTCAATCATCGTGATCACGTAATCAGGAATAACAGTGCTGTCTTCATTGAGCTCAAAGACATAACGCTTTTGGCTGCCAATACCGGCAATCAGGTTTGTGCTGGCTCCAGCCAAAAAAGGTTTAATGATCACACGACGTCCAACCACCTCAATGCCAAAGGCATTGAGATCGCCGCAATAGACTTCATCCAGGACGGACGGGAACTCCAATACCGATATGTAGCCCAGACGCGTTTTAATCGGAAAAACCTTTTCGGCGTTTAGAACATACCGCATCGTAGCTTGCTCCGGTTTGGCAGCGACGGCTGCCGCTCCGCCAACCACGATCGCTATTAAAAAAGCCAGACAAAGGATCCAGGCCTGTTTTTTCACGAAGCCACCTCCTCTTCCACTAAACGCGTTACAATTAGACCCCAGACGTTCTCTTCACTAATACGGGTTTCCGCTACTGACACAGAAAATCCGACGCGACGCCGGGCATCTGTAGTGCGCCCGCGCAAATGCTTGATACCGCTGGCATGCCAGTCATTACCGCTCAGATACGTCAGCTTGTCCAGGATCAGCGTGCAAGAGAGCTTCTCATTTTCAATGCAAGCGGCCAGCTGCGTATCAAAGGTGCGTACCAGCTTACTGCCAAGATCGGCAGACAATAGGCGGGAAGCTCTGCTATGAGCAGACGCAGCTGTTATGTAATCCCAGTTATATAAAGTCAGCAACATTTCGCTTATGAACCCCTCCGTCGGATTCTCGCCAGCTGCTTGCGCCAGCAGGGATCTGGATCCGTCTCCATCCACCGCCACAATAATCTGCCGCCTGCCAGCCAGCAAGATGATGGCCAGTACTGCCAGCAGCAAGGCTGCCGTCAGAATCAAGCAGACCAACCGCATGACATTCAGATCCTTCTCCAGGTTAGCCCAACGATGGTAATACTGCCTTTCCTCAGCCATTGCTGTCGCGCCCCTCCACCTTCCATTTATTACCGGAAAAGCCCAATTCCCCGAATGATCTTGCCTAACACGGTGGGAATCATCAGGATCATCAGCACCAGCACAATACACTGGAAAAAGTACCATCTGGGTCCCAACATATCCGCCGCAGCGCCTTCAGCAGTCCCAATGACGTCAATTCTGGCGGCCACAAAGGCTAGTTGAATCTTTACGAGCAGCCCCATCCATATTGGCCAGGATGCCACATTGATAAGGTGTTCCAGCCATCCCGCTGCCAACCGGCGCGTTTTTTCATACACGTAAAACCCAATAAACAGCGGTCCGATGGCCCGCAGTGCAACCAGATAGACATCCCGCAGGAATCTAATGGCATAGAACACGCCCTGCGTCACGAAAGCTGCAAATTCACCCAGCATGGCGTTAATTGGCGCCCTCAGCAGTGAACCGACGGCATTAGCGATCCCTTTTATTGATGGCTTTTCCGCTGCCCGGACGATTAGCTGTACTTCCATGTCGAGAAACATTTTTCCAATCTGATAGATAAAACTCTCACCTTGAATTTTGCTGCCGACATAATCGCAGAGGTTCACAAACTCATCGAAAATTTGAGCATAGCTGGCGGCCACGATAAATACCAGCGTGAAGCGCCCGATCACCGCGAGATATTTCGGCCGTTCCCCCAGGGCGGCATGCTTCAGAAAACGATCATAAATGGCCCACAGAAAGAACAGTATTGCGATTACTCTGGTGATGTTCAGCATTTCGGCAAACCCCTCGGCCGCTTTACAAACCGATTGATATCCCGGAACTTGGAGCGCTTCTACCATAGCATCCAGTTCCGCATTGCTCTCCAGTGCTGTCGGCATGCGCCTCCACACCCCGCTTTGCGCCTGAGACAGTGCCCTCCAACTTAATCTGCGCCAGCAATGGCACCGACAAGCACCGTTAATAGTCTGTTTTGATCGTTCAGGTTTTGCAGCATTTTCACTAGCGCGGCGTGGTTCATCAATTCCACCTGTGTATTGAGCTGCATGGCCCGCATTAGTCCGGCCTCCGGATCCTGATTAATCTTTGCCAATTCTGCGCCCAAATTGACATTGGCCTCCGTCGCATATTCTACATAGGCCGGCATGCTATTGCCACGCTGGTATTCCACCAGCTCGCCATTTTCGTCCACAACACTATCAGCATATCTTTCCGTCATAACCTCCAAAATCTGGGCACGGCCTTTCGCCGCGATGCGCGACTGTTCAGCCAACTTGCGGGCATAGTCCGCCGCACTGGAGGCATCAATAGGTTCATAGGCCGGATTTAAATACTTAAAGTCATTGATTGTCTTTTTAGTGGTTTTCATAGTCAATTCCAACTGATCAATTAGTCCCGTCAAGCTTGGATTCCCAACCATCCGGCCAAGACCATCCCAATCACCGGCTTCGATCATGCGCCTAATCAATTGGATTTGTTGGAGATGATATTCCAACTGCTGAATCGACCTTTGCGCTTCTTCCAGCTCCAGGCCGAGCGGGATCCTGTAGACCGGCACCGGTAAAATCTCCGGAATAGAGCTTGCCGCCACATTACCCAGTGAGCATCCCAGTGCAAATCCAACCAGACACACCGCGATCCACCTGGCCGTATGCCCGAATTTTACAGCCATGAATTCACCCGCCCCGTTTCACTTTGATAAGCAATTTCTTTGACAGACTCCCACAGTGTATCCGCCGCATGATCGGTCGCTACGCCATCAGCTTTGCCATCGACCGCCGTGCCAGCCGCCGTGCCAATCGCCGCATCAGCCCCCACTCTGGCGATCACCTGCGCAAGCTTTTCCCGGTCTGCCCAATCCGAGCTGGCAATCCAATATTCCAAAGGAGTCGGTTTCACCCGCGCCACGAAAGTCTCTACACCCTTGACCAAAACCTCTGCGTATTCGCCTTTTACCTGGTCAAGTTGTCTGATTAACTCCATTTCACGATCATTCAGGTTAAGTGCCGACCTAATTTCGCTATCATTAATCGCGGAAGAAAGCTTCAGGATAAAGAGTGTCCCGGTATTGGCCAGAATGCCAGCGTGATGGCGCGTCAGCTTGAAATCCGAAATATCCTGCGATACTGACATGATGCCGGCACCATATTTCCGCAAGGTGCGATACAGCTCGGAAATGAGTCGACCGCCGGTTTCATCTCCAAGCAAAGCCCAGACTTCATCAAAGATAATCATCTTTTTGCATCCCGGATTAGCCTGACATGCTGACCAAATCATCTCGGTGATGTAAAACAGGAAAATGCGCGTTATTTCAGGATAATTTTCCAGGTCTTTCAGATCAATGGCAGCGATCGAAGCATTTACCTTCAGGCAGGTTCGAGTATTGTTTAGCAGCCGGCCATGCAACCCCGATGTCCATCTTTCCAAATGCCGGGACATCCTCAACCCAATTTCCCGATAGGTTGCGTTGTCATACTCCGCCTCTCGTAAAGCTGCGGCTACACTTCCTATGGTAAGAACCTCTTGCCGTTCGCGAGCTTTGTCCAGGGCCAGGCCGATCACAATTTTCTCATCATTTTGCGTGGTGCGGCCTTCTTCGCGCACCATTTCGCCAATAACTGCCTGCAGATAAGCTTTTTTCTCCTCGAAAGGTTCAACATCAAGCGGATTGATCGCGCAGTCGCGTTTTCCGGACACCTGAATAGCACTGCCGCCGAAAATTTGAGCAAATCTGCTGTATGATCCGCCTTTATCAATAAAGATCAATTTGGCGTCCGGGTATGTAGAAAGCAACTGCATACACAGGTTTTGCACTAAGAATGACTTACCGCCACCGGAGGCTCCAAAGACCAACGCGTTGTAATTAGGTAGATCTGCTCGAAAGGGATCATAGCGGCACACTGTCTGTTCACGGGTTTCAAAGAGTACCGCCGGGTTGCCGCGACCCCGATAGGGTAGAAAGACCGGAAGTAAATCTGCCAGATTACGTGTCAGCATGCGGTGGAAGCGGTAATCACCTGCACCGGTACCACTTCCGGGCAGTGCCGAAAGCCAGAGCTGCAGATTGGCGGCTGTCTCACTAAGCCCTTCCGCTCCGCTTAACGCGCTGAAGGCCATTTTGACCTCTCTGGTGGTCAACTCCAGTTGTGCGGGTGATAGTTCACCCAAAATCAAAACCCACTCGCCGAGAAAGATCTGCTCATCACCCACAATCAGTTCCCGTTCAAGCTCTAGCGCTTCCTGAACAGCCACATCCGCTTTCAGATTGTGGTTTTTTTCCAGGTTCAAGGCCTCTGCCAGATTACGTCTGATCTTGACCCGTGAGAGTTCTTTGCCTTTGGGTATCTTTGAAAACCTGACCGACATCCAAAGTGGATGCCTTAAGGCTGTCAGCGCTTGAATCATCGCCGGAAATGTCTCATCCGGAATGCGGCGCATGGTAACTGCTCGCACGTAGGTGCCGCCAATTTTCAAATAACGCCATTCCTTGCTGATGTCAAACGCCGGAAGATCTTCAATGGCATGGGCGTTGATGGAAGAGAGCACCGGCGCATGATCGTCCGGATTAAGGTAGTAGCGCAGCAAAGCGGTAATCTGGCCATGATGTAGTCGGCGTGGATCAAGTCCCGTCTTTTTTAGGGCCACCCTGACAGTCTCTTCGATTCCGGCTGCCAGCGCACGGCCGGCTTGATGTCTTTGAGAATAGCGATCTGTAATGGCTTCCGGATTAAAAACGCCTAATAAGGAACGCCTTAAGAAACCACCCGCTCTAGCCTTGGCGGACTGCTCATCTGGTATGACACAGACTGCGAAAAGGTAGGCTCTTATTTCAAAGACACTCCGGTTTGCAAAAGCGTCCCGCCACATGTTTTCCCTGACGGTCGTCAAAATGTTGATCACATTAGTGCGAGCATTAGCGCGTTCATTGACGCGGGCATTAGCGCGATTGTCGACTTGCCCGCTGCTACTGCCACCGCTGCCTCCCTCCCCGCGGCCTCTAACGCTACCAGCGCCACCTTCCCCAAATGGCTGATTACTGCGCACATAACAAATCTGATAGGTCACCGCATCGCCCGGAACTGAGTTTAGCAATAAGTGCAAATTGTGGTGCAGGCCGTTCAGTTCTTCCGCAGTTTTTGCTTCAACGCAAAAGCCGGCTAGTTCAAATCCGAATGCAATGCTCCCGTTTTTTAGAAAGATCAGATTGTCGCTAATTTGTTCATAAGGCAGTAAATCAGCAACAGTTTTTAGCTCATCGCCACGCACGCTTCATCCCGCCTTTTCCCGCTACGCCGCGCCATTTTCATCAAGCCCTCTGAATGCTGGAAAGATATTTTGTTCCGCCAGCCACCGGCCACAGTGGCTTAGAAAACCGCTGGCACAGCACTGCCGCAATACGGTCATCAGCACATAAGTGACGCCGCCGGTAATCAAAGCTGGTATTAGGCCAAAACATGCTTCGCAGATCAGGAACAAAACAAAGACCATGGCGCAATCAGTCAATTCCAGTCCAAGCACCAGATCACCCTGATTGATGTTGCGAGCTGTTTTGCGGCGGATCAGTTGTCCACTCATTTCTTGGCCGCCACCACCAATTGCTCGGTCGCTCGTTGTTTGTATGCTCATTGTTTGGTATCCCAAATCGTGTTGACTATGACTGCAGCCAGCGCCAGTACTACACAACCGATTAGCACCGTTTTAAACTTCCGCTTGCCTTCTTCATTTGGGCTGAAAATCAAGCCAGCCGCGCCTGCCACCGCGCCCAGGATTCCAATACCGCGGCCCAAGCTAATGGCCAGATTAACATAGGTCATTAAGTGAGTTTCCAGTTCCGACCCCGCTGCGAGGGTTATCAGCGAGCTGAGCAGCCAAAATCCTACTATTAAGCCGAGGCACATGGTTTTCTTGATCATTTAAAAAGCCACCCCTAATATAACCTTGTCGACTTCATACTTCACCCGGAGCTCAGCGTTTTTTCCAAGCGCCCAGCGGGCATTCTCATAAGCGGAACAGGTATGATTCGCCGCCAGCAAAGCTAACGCCACCCAATTTACTTTTAAGACTGAATAGGTATCTCCGTTATTGACAGTCTCGGTCCTTCGGAAAAGGAAGATGAAGGCACCAATCTCCACGGCAATATGAACCGTTCCCTGCCATATTAACCCCCTCCTTAGCTGAAATAGGCCTGGAACCGCGAAACCCTGCCAACCTGCCGTCCAGGCGTCCTCCTCTTCGTCGACAAATGCCGCCAGGCGATCATAGCTTTCCATTTCGGATATTTCGGGTGTTGTTATCGATGCCATTGTTTCTGGAGATGTTAGCATTAGGAAGAGGAGGGCACACAAAACTGTGATTGCTATACGCATTTGACATCACCTCCGGTTCGGTTCGTTATCCATATATTAACAGTTCAAGGAATTGCTGTCAATATATAACATGTAAAAATTTAGTAATTTTACTATTGCCATCCATTCCGTCCTCGATTAGAATTTTACATATAGCGATAAAAAGTCAGGGGGTTTGGCGCATGTCGGATATCGGTCTAGTCATCCTCATTTTGCTATTGGCGGTTCTGACCGCTGCTCCTCATGTAACGTCGCATCCGCTATACCTCTTGTATCTGGCCATGCCGCTCTACATCCGCATTTCCCTACTCCTTTTCGCCGTAACAGTCGTCTGTGCGATTTCGGCCTATTTGATTCGCTTTGTCAGCCAGGATTGGGCTGGGGTAAAAATTGAGTATGAAGAGCGCAAATTACGAAGACGACATGCGCCAGAGGAATAGCAGCAGTTGCTTTTAACTTTTTTAGACTATAAAATGAGGTTGGTGCTTTGCTGATTGCCGTCCGATTTTGGCAAGCACTACGGGATTAATGTCATTCCCCTTACCGTAATTTTTGGCGACAAAGAATATCGCGATGGCATTGACATCACCGCCAACCAGGTTTATGAGCGGATTGTCGATGAACCGCGCAGAACCGCCACCCCTGCTCCCAAACTGATCAAAGATACACTTGACCGCCTTGTGGAGGAAGGCTATACTCATATCATTGCTTTGCATTTTGCCTCCGTTTTGAGCGGGACTTATCGGTTGGTTGACGCGATCGCCAAAGAAATCAAAGGCGCGGTACACACTGGTCCAGGTCTCCTCGGAGTAGCTTATTATCAGGAAGCTTGATAATCGGCTTTGTCTGCTTTGTTAGCCTATTTGTGTCCGATAACGGCTTTCAATGCAACCTTTCCGGTTAAACAGCAATCATACAGACAGAATATACTAGATACCGGAAGGAGAATAATTTTTGCAAAAAATAGCCTTGATCACTGACAGCGCCTGCGATCTTGACCGTGCTGACATTGAGCGCCATCGTATCAGAGTAATCCCGCTCACTCTCATTTTCAGCGACGGCGAATACCGTGACGGCATCGATATTACTCATGAGGAAGTCTACCAGCGGATGTCGCAGGATCTTCCGAAAACATCACTGCCTGCTCCCGGTCTAATTCGCGAAACGATCGATGCCTTAATCAAAGATGGATTCACGCATATACTGGCCATCCATTTGTCGAGCGGGTTGAGTGGTACATTCGAGTTGGTATACTCTATCGCCGCCGAGTACAGCAATGTGCGGATTGAGGTTATTGACAGCAAAATCCTGTCGATGGGATTGGGATTCATCGTCCGTCAGGCGGCCCGATGGATTGAGTGCGGACTTGAATTCGATACAATTGTGCGCAAAGTACGGGACATGCAGCCAACGGTTAAGGGGTTTTTTACGCTCAAGACTTTGGAGTATTTGAAAAAAGGCGGCCGCATTGGAGCTGTTCAGGCAGCCATTGGCGAAATCCTAGATCTCAAGCCGATCATTGCCGTCAATGAGCACGGCAAATATATCTCCCATGCCAAAACCCGCGGACGCAAACAAGCTCTTGACAAAGTGTATGACATTGCCCTTGATTTTCTCAGTCGCGGAAAGGCTTCCATTGCTGTATTACAGGGTGACGCTCGCGGAGAAGCCATGGTACTGATGGAACGTATTCGTAATGCGCCCAATTTGATGGAACTAATCTTACGCCCAATTAGCCCAGCCCTTGTAGTGCATACTGGCCCAGGCTTAATCGGATTAGTAGTGTGTCCGCATATCGCAGATTGAAGCATGCTTGTCTGAGACTCCCTGCTTAAGACAAAAGATTTGTTGAATCGCCCTGTTTATTTTAAATAAAAATAAGCAGGGCGGTTATGTTTTGGTGATACTGCGCGGACGGTGCCGAGCAGCGCCAAAAAGCGGTTTTATTGACAAAATTACTTTTGTCCAATAGAATGAAACTGAACGCATGAAGCTTAGCACCTGTTCTCCAGGTTTTTGACATTACTTAAGTATGCTACTTCAAGGAGATGTTGCTCTGTGAAAGACGTAATGGTAGTCAGCGATCTCGAAGCCATCAAAACGCTGTCCGATCCCTTACGACTGAAAATCTTGGAATTGCTTATTGATCATCAAGCTACTGCCAAACAAGTCTCCCTGAGTGTGGGCTTGAGTTCGGCCAATGTCCATTATCATGTCAAAGAGCTGGAAAAGCAGGGCTTGATCGAAATAGTTGAAACGGTTGAAAAGGGTGGCATACTTGAGAAATACTACCGTGCCATCGCCAACAACTACTTCATCGACCACAGCCTCGGCAAGCATAAGATGGGCTCCTCAGCCTTGGATGCTTTTAACCGCGAAATTATGCGCCACCGCCGGGACGAGAAACTGCAAATCAATCTGGAACGCCTCTCCGATCGCATCGCCAATTACGGTTTAAGCATCAAACCCGGTGAAATAGTGTTAATCTCCGGCGGATTTCATCAGCAGGAAATGATTGAGCATATGTATGCTGCGGTAGTCAATGCCGGTGGCCGTCCATTTGTGACTGTTACCTCGGATCTGATGGAACTCGTGAACATTGGTGCCCTGACTCATGACGGGCAGGCGCAGAGCGATCCCTTTTATAACTGGCTACAGGACATCAAAGTGCTAATTAAGTTTGATGAATTGGTCGATCCGTCATTGTTTGCGAGTATTGAAACCGAGCAAATCGACCAGATCGCCAGAGAAAACCGCGTGTTTGACATGCGTATGGACGAGCTGGGCGTCCGTAGATTGAATGTCAGCTATCCTACTCGCAAGAAATCCGAAGTGCAGCATATTGATTTTGAGTTGTTGTATGATACTTACTGGAATGCCCTTAACATTGACTATGCTGAGATTCGTAAGATCGGCCGCAAACTCCGGGAACGTATCAGCAACGCCGAAAACGTCACCATTACCGGTCCTTTCACCAACATCTCATTTAAGCTGGTCAATCGCACTCCTTGGGTGGATGACGGCGTTATTTCGCGCAACGACTTGGCGGGCGGCCAGTTTTTGACCACCCTGCCAGCCGGGCAGATTTGCATCGCGCCTCTCGAGGGTTCCGCCAACGGCAAGGTGCTGTTCCATTCAGCCACATACAGCGGACAGGTCTTGAGCAACATTATGATGGAATTTAAAGACGGCGAAGTCATGAGTATTACCGCCGAAAAAGAAGAAACCGCCAAATATGTACGCGACTTGCTTTTTATGCCCGTCGATGACGATCGTCGCAAGCTGGGTGTCTTTTCTATGGGCTTTAACCCCGCCATTAAGACACCGCTCGGCAGTTCCCTGATTGATCACAAGTTGTACGGAGCAGCTCGCTTGGTAATGGGTGCCAATGACCGCTTTGGCGGTACCAATATTTCTGCCATCACATGGAGTTTCCTTCTGCTTGGTTGCCGTGTCGAGCTGGATGGCAAAGTGCTTTTGGATCAAGGGCAATTCATATTGGATGATAATCCCTCATGAACCTAAAGCCTTGGCTGGGATACGCCCAAAGGGCCTTATGTGAACGCCACATTCCTGAAGAAGCCTTTGCCTCTGCAATTGCTAATCTTGCGGAGAGTTGGATTGGGCAGCCGAATGATGCTTCTTCTGCCCCAGCCCTGGCTCTGTTTCCTCCGGATGATATCCCCCTTTCTGAGGCCATTCTGCATTTGTCCGCGCTGCAACCCCAACAGCAAGCTCTCAAAAAGAACTCCGGCCAATACTTTACCCCGCTTAGTCTGGCCGAGAATTTGCTTAATGCGAGCGTGCGCAAATCTAATGGCACTGTACGCGCGGAGTCCTGCGGCAAAGGACTTACCTTCCTTGATCCCGCCTGTGGATCAGGGGTTTTTTTATATGTTGCGGCGCGCATGGCCGCTCAGGTTACTCCATCGTCCGGTCTTGACACTACTCGAAAGCGTGCCACATTTGTCAATGACTGCCTGTTTGGTATTGAGAAGGATCCGCAGGTCGCCCGGCTGGCCAGGGCGACGCTAACCGCGTGGATTTTGGAAGGAGCGGGGGTTGCGGAGGGGGTAGGGGTCGGGGCTGGTATCAGGGCTGAGGCTGAGGCTGAGGCCCGATTAGGTGTGCACGCAACTATCCTCGCAGAAGCGGCCCAAATAACCACCGCCAAGATCCTTTGCGACGATGCCCTGCTGGGGGATGCCTGGCGCAGCAGCCATTTTGATTGCGTGGTGGGCAATCCTCCATTTCTCGGTGTCCGAAGGGGGCGCATTCCGGTTTCTGAGAAGGCCGCCTTACAGCACCGTTTCAAGACCGCACAGGGACAATTCGATCTTTATGCCCTTTTTGTGGAAGACGCCCTGACCCGCATTAATGAAGGCGGGTTTATTGCGTTCGTTTTGCCGCGTCCACTTTTGTCAAACCATTACTCCGCACTGCTGCGCAATTTGCTTGCCCGGGAGACAACTGTCCACAATATTCTGGACTTTGGCAAGCCTTTTCAGGCTGGCGTTGAAATTATTGGGTTGGTTGCTTCAGGAAATTCTGCCGTCTCCACTGTAACCAAACCCGAGACAGCGATAAGTTCTCCGAGCGCAGGATCTGCGAACGCGGGTTCTACAGGCCACGCCGGCATCCGGGAGCAGCAGGCACTGCCTGTCATGCTTTTCCACACACCCGAAAATGGTCTGGCAAATCTTGTCGAGCGTTTATCGGTAGAGTTTCCTCTTCTCGGAGACTTGACAGTCTCTTGGCGAGGATTAGAGTTCGGTAAAAAAGATGCCGCCATCATAAAATCCCGTATATCTGCCGGCGCATTACCAATTCTGCAGGGCAGTGATGTGCAGCGCTATGCCATCAAAACCCCGACCCGTTTTTACTCCCCAGCAGAAGAATCCACTATGGGTGGTATGCAGAAAAGGCGCACCTTCTCAAGCAAATTCCCGGCCGGAAAACTGCTTGTCAGGCGGGTTTTCCCAGGTCTGGCAGCCGCCTACGATCCTGATCCCAACCTAACGTTGAATACAATCTACGTCTTAATGGCCCGACCGGAATACGCGAAAGCGCCTCATTTCTCGTATTTGCACTGGTTCCTGCTCGGGGTAATCAATTCAGGCATCGCTTCCTTCTGGTTTAGAAACGCTTTTGTCTTCCAGGAGAACCTCTTTCCTTATGTACGCCTGAGCCAGCTGCGCCGCCTGCCCTGCCCGCCCCCTGATCATCCCTATGCCTCACAATTGGCCGAATTAGCGCACACCTTATCGCTGGCGCATCAAAAAAGCAGCGCCCCTGGTTACGAAGCGCTGCAGCAGACAGAACAACATCTGGAGATTTTACTAGCGGACATGCTGGGACTATCTGAACCCGAACGTAAGATGATCCAATTAAGTCTGTCCCAAATCGGATCAAAATGAGCCAATTGGTGACTTGCTTTATTTAACTGTGCCGACGCCGCCGAGGTTCTCAATTACTGTGCCGAAACGTTTAGAAAAGGCTTGCATGTCACGGATTACGCGGGCGCTGTTCTCCGCATCGTGCAATCTGGTGCGAAACTGGACGATGCGGTTTTCAACCAATACCGGATAAAACCGCAGCCCAGTCACTGCCTTATTTTCAATGGTAAACTCAAAAACGGCGCTATCTTTGACCTTATTGGAGGAGTAAGTGCCAAATAAAAAGTTGCCTAGACTGTAAGCGATGTACTTTCCCTTATATACTTGAATACCCTGCAAAACATGGGGGTGGTGCCCGATTACGATGTCAGCCCCGTTATCAACGGCCATTTTGGCATAGTCGATCTGATACTGCTTCGGATCATTATAAAGCTCGCCACTCCAATGAAAAGAGACCACCACGATGTCAGCTTGTTTGGCAGCAGCTGCGACATCAGCCTTGATGTAATTTGGATATCCCGGTGCCGTTCCCGGACGCGTAGTGCCGGCGTAAAACTCGGTTGGATACGTGTTTGAAAAGGAAAGGAATGCGAAACGTACGTCTTTAACGGTCAAATAGGCACAACGGCGCGCATCCGCCAGATTCATCCCGGCACCGGAATGAGCGATCCCTTGATCCTTAAGTACCTGTAGCGTTTCCTGCAGCGCCAGCGGACCAAAGTCCATCATATGATTATTGGCCAGACTGACGTAGTCATAACCAGCCGCCACAAGCTCAGCAGCCATGCGCGGATTAGCTCGCAATGTATATTCCTTAGGCACATAGATCGCGCCCTTGGTCGATAGCGGACTTTCTAAGTTGCCAGTCAAGACATCGGCTGCATCAAGCAGCGGTTGGATAGCACCGAAAAGATAGCCCGGTTCATTGGGACGCGAACTTTTTTCAGCCCAGCTGCCCAAGTGAAGGTCGCCAGTCGCCAACATCGTCACAATTAGCGGCTCAGCTGCATTAGCGCTGGGATCCTCGTCTGTTCCAGTAGCTGTGCCGCTGGCAGCCTTGGTGCCTATGGCAACGACCTGTCCGCCACCTGGAGACAGCAGCACCAATGCGCTAACCGCCAACAATACCAGCATCATCATTAATTTCCTGCTCTTCATCAAACCGAACACCGCCTCGCCAAATTGACAGCAACTTTTAGCTACACCTGTCTTAAATATAGACGTTTTAGGCGTATGCGTCAATATACCGCGATCACTCAGGTAAAATCTTACCCAAGGGGATCCGGATCACTCACATCGAA
>ENA-UOOK01000860-UOOK01000860.1-fermentation-metagenome-genome-assembly--contig:-NODE-860-length-40686-cov-5.173734_pt1 | contig 40686 bp, 36 predicted proteins | sample MGYA00245777_ERZ724023 | MGnify/ENA primary metagenome ERZ724023 (study PRJEB28704, sample SAMN03018312) | fermentation metagenome | biome: anthropogenic terrestrial biome; feature: soil; material...
CCAGCTCTGCGCTGGCGAGGGCATACTCCTTGGAATTCTGGGGCATCTGGTCCTGCTTGAAGCCTATGATCCTGCCGTAGTTGGTCAGATCAAGATAAAGGGTGACGGTATCCCCCCGCTTGAACTCATCTGTGCCGGAGATGCTCGCGGATATGTCCGGACTGCCGTACATGGTATAGTAATTGTCCCCGCCAAGCTCCAGGGGTATGTAGCTGTTCTGGGCTAATACCGGAGCCAGGAGTGTCAACATGATAGCCAAAGCTATCGCAAACTTAATTTCCATTGATTCTTCTCCGTGATTGATCATTAATTAGCGCAATTGCTTTCTTAAGTTCCTGTTTAGCGTTCTCCACCACTTCACGGTGAATTTCCATGCGAATCATTAAAACCACAAATACTGTGAATGTGGTGATGAGAGCAAAGACAATCGACAACACTGTCACCAGCCCGAAGTTGCTGATGATGTTGAAGGGCGATGACATCAGAGCTGCAAATCCAAAAATGACAGCTGCTCCCGATGCCACCAGAGCAGAACCTATGCGATTGGCCGTGATCTTCAGTGCCTCATAAGGATCTCCAACATTATGCAACTCCTCATAGAAACGCTCCATCATAAGTATGGCGTACTCCGAGCCCACCCCCAGAACCAGAGCGCCAAGTGTGGCGGTGAGGGGGGGGTACTTCAGTCCACCGTAATACATGACCAATCCCATCCAGCCTATCACTACCAGCATGGGCAGCACTGGCAGGAGGGCCTTGATCAGGTCTCTGTATATCGCTAAGAGCAGGATGAAAATCAAGACCAGGCCCAGCAGCGACATTTCTACTCTACCGGATATCAGTGCATCCATAACCGTGGCCATGAGCACTGCTTGGCCCGTTATCCGAACTGAAACTCCAGGAGGCGGAGTCATCCAGGCCAGGTCGTCTTCGTACGACTTGATTAGCCGGGCCATACCTTCCGTACCCAAGTTGGTCTGGGCATCGCCGATATTTACATCCACAATGGCCAGGTTATGACCGCTCAGGTACGTATCTTGCACGGCCTCAGGCAGGGAGGCAATTATCTCCCGTATTTGGGTTCTATCATCAGGTATCTCCCCGCCGCCAGCCTCTTTAACATAGGTGGCTATGCTCGTAACGCTTTCAGTCCTATCCTCTCTGGATGTCAGCAAATAGTTGCTGAAATCATCCATCCACCTGAGATTATGCGGATCGGTAACGTCATCAGCCTGAACCAAGAATTTGAGCGAGTCAGTTCCGCCAAAGAACGCTTTCATGTGATTTAAATCGATCAGCGGAGACAAGTCCTGGGGAATGTAGTTCTTCGTATCCGTTTCTATGGGAACCATCGTATCGGCATAGTTTCCAGCAAGGGCAAGAATCAGAGCCACAGCCAGCACTGCTTTCCATCTTCCGACACAGAAATTTGCGACATTCTCTATGAAAGCGCCAATTGCCGAACCATCTTCCGAATGGCCTTCTGCCTTCTTTTTTCTGGGTGATTTTCTTTCAGACAGATAAAGAACCGTTGTATTCACGAAGAGGGCGGAGAGATAGCACATGACAAGACCGATCATGCAGACCTTTCCGAAATCGTTGATTGAGGGGACGGTGGAGCTGAGAAGTGCGATAAAGCCTGCTTCGGTTACAGTCACGGCGATGGCCACAGGAATGGCCACGTGGTTGATCGTACTGATGGCGGCTTCCACAGAGGACTTGCCTTTGATCAACTCCTCATCTATCCGGTTGTGGAACTGGATGGCATAGTCTATGCCGAGTCCAATCATGATGGGGAAAGCAGCAAATGTGACCATGCCCATGGGTATATGAAAAAAACCCATAGCTCCGACGGTCCAGATTATGCCCAGAAGGACTATTGGTAAAGGAAGCAGAGGCCATCTGACATGTCTGAAGACCAGGAGCAAAGCGACTATCATCAGCAACCCGCACAGGAGAAGGACCGAGCCATTGCTGTTGTTCATCACCTCTTGAATAGCGGCCTGAAAAGAGGGATCGCCCGTGACGGTGGTGCTATAGCCTGCGGGAAATTCTGCAAAATCAACTGCACTACTTATTTCTGCAAGAAGCTCACCACGTTGTGACTCTGTCAGGGTAGCTGTGGTGGGCATCCCCACGATCATCCTGGTATGCCTGCTGTCAGGCATGAGTCCCTGGACCGAGGAGCCAGCATCAGCCAGGATCTCGTCTATCCTTTCCTGAGAAGGAATACGGCGGATGCCACTGCTTTGATATTCAGCATCGGCAACGATGTCGGCTATGCTCTGGACGCTGATTACATTAGGAATCATCTTCGTGTGATCGGATAAGCGCAAGCTGGCCGACAGGGCATCTGCTTTTGCCACGTTATCGCCTTCTATCAGAATTATATTGCCATCTGCGCCGAAGTTTTCCTGATATAAATGGTCATATAACTGATAAAGGGACGAATCTTTTGACACAAAGCTCTCTGTAGTCATGCCGGTACTCTCTATCTGCTGAGCATAATGAACTGATACCAGTGTCAAGAGAACTGCTACGGCTATGATTATTACAGGATTCTTGGTGATCCACACCCCGAGTCGCTCCAAGCCTATCATGCCAATAAAACCTTCTGTTCGGATTTTGCCGAATAGACCAAATAAACATAAAATACTTAAACTTTGTGACTGATCTGAGTGGTGTGAACGATGAAGAAATGCTGGCGCTAAAGAGGCCTATTATTGATGCATGCATTAAATCCGCCCAGAAAAATGGGTGGAGCGATGCTATGGGATTGCTCAGAGGAACTCTCTTCTTGGAAAGCGAATCCATGTCCCTTGATACGCTGGCCGAGAAGACCGGCTACAGCAAAACGACAGTGCGCTCCAATATGAACTTCCTTGAAAACCTCGGCATGGCCCATCGTGTAGTGGACCTGGCGGGCAAGCAGCGTCACGACAAGCAGCATCGCTATGCTCTGGAAACTGACGTCGAAGCGATGAGGCCGGTGGTCCTGTCTGCTGTAAGAGAGGAGATTCATTCTATCTTGCGGGCTCTCAATCAAGTAGAAAAAAATCTCGCGGCTCATAGCTCGGAGGCTGAGAAGACGAGCGCAATAATGCGCAAGACAAGGCAGTTTTATGAAGAGATGGACAGAGTCATGGAGCTAATGAATCATTACACCTTGAAAGAGCTTATCGAAGTTCTGGAGAGCAAGAAAAAGTGAATGGGACGATATAAATTGTGCAATAACCTTTTTCCCCAATCAGCGCCAATGCAACAAATATGTCCCCCAGCCTCGCCATCTACCGCGGCCTGAAGCGTGCCGGGATAGACTTCGCCGCCTCTGTACCCTGCGTCAACCTGCAAGAGCTCCTGACACTGCTGGGCGAAGACCCGGATATCATCCACCTTCCCGCCACCCGGGAGGAGGAGGGGGTGGGCCTGTGCGCCGGTGCCTGGATGGGAGGACGAAGGCCCGCTCTGCTCATGCAGAACTCGGGATTGGGAAACTGCATCAATGCCCTGGCCTCGCTTGACATGCTCTACGGCATTCCTCTGCTCATAATCATCAGCCACCGCGGCGGCAAGGGCGAGCCGATAGTTGGCCAGGTGCCCATGGGCCGGCTCACTGTCCCCCTTCTGCAGACCCTGGACATCCCCTACCAAGCTCCTGCAAGCGGAGAGGGTGAGGAGGCAGTGGTGGCATCCTGGGAAGAGGCCCAGAAAAAGCGTCGTCCAGCAGCCGTTCTCCTGGACCTGGACTACTGGAGGCGAGCATGAAGCGTATAGAGGCCATCGCTTTAGCTGCCGAATCCGCCCAGGGGCAAAATGCCCTATTGATCTCGAATATCGGCTTTCCCAGCCGGGAGCTGTACTCCATCTGCGATCGCCCGGAGAACTTCTATATGCTCGGCTCCATGGGCATGGCCTCTTCCATCGGCCTGGGCCTGGCCCTGGCAAAGCCCAAGAGAAGGGTGATGGTCCTTGACGGCGACGGCTCAGTTCTCATGAACCTGGGGACCCTGGCCACAATTGCCCTTCACGGCCCGAAAAACTTTCTGCTGGTGATCCTGGACAACTGCTGCTACGGCTCTACCGGCTCGCAGCCCACCTGCACCTGCTACTGCACCGACCTTGCCGCCGTCGCCCGGGGGGCAGGGATCAGAGAGGTGGAGAACGTCGATGACATCGAGGGTCTGGCCCAGGTCCTCGAGGGACAGGGCGTAGTGGTGGCGAAGGTGGAGACGGGCAATGCCATCGTCCCCATAATTGACCTTGGCCCAGAGCAGATAATCGAAAGGTTCACCCGATCCGCTCTATCGGCGGAGCCATCCTGAACGATCCTTCCAGAATCCTTCTTTTCAGCTCCCCGGATAGCTTCCCAGCTCTGAGCCTGTCCGACTGGCGCAGGACCACCGGCACAGAGCGGACGCTTCCCGAAGAGGTCTTCATCCGCAACGCACCCAGGCGGCAGCGGAAGGCGCCGTTCGGACATTCGGTCACGCACAGGCCGCAATGAAAGCAGAGCGACCCATCCCGGATGGCCACCCGTGCCTCCTGATCGTAGCGGACGGCCCTCATGGGGCAGGCCCTCTCCACCAGACATTTTTTGCATCCCCTGCACCGCTGCGGATCAAACTCCACCTCCAGGTCCACGTCCTCCCAGACATCCCCATAATTGGCCTGGCCTATCACCGTCCGGGTGTTGATGTCATTTACCGGCAGGGCGATCTCCCGATCTCTGCGAGCGATCTCCTCCAGGATGGTGGAGCTGGTCACGGGGATGGGCACCGCCAACGAGCATATGCACTCCGGCCCCAGGCCGGTGACAAATCCGCCCATGTACTCCGCGGTCATATGATGCATATCAGCAAAACCGGATAGATTTGGTTTGTCGCGGCTGCTGCGGGTTCCTGTGCCCAGGACGTAGCCCTCTGCCCCGTTGAGGAGAATGCGCGTCCCAATGCCAATCGTCTCCAGCAGGGGATCGCACTTCAGGGGATTGATCTGGCCGCAGCCGGAGAATGTGGCCCCCTGACAGTGAGGCTCAAAGCCCCGGGCATGAAAGATGGTCCTGACCGACCGGGAGCCGGGATTGACAAAAGCGGAGTAGTTCTTGAAGGCATGGCGGGAGCCGAACATCCGGGCCTGGGGCATATCCTCCAGCCCCGCCTCCGCCTGCAGCAATCCTCCCTCGTCCGTCTGGACCTCCACCTGAATCGTCTTCCCCTCCACCAGATCCCGAAATAGATGGCCTCCGCCGTAATCCGGCCGGTCGCGGCTGCAGGCGGTCCCGAATACGATCAGATCCAGTAGCCCCAGGTTCTCATTGGGACAGGGTCCCACCTGGGCAGATATGCCGTTCAGCCAGACGTTCCTCGCCCTCTGGAAGGATCCCGGCTCGGCTACCGGAAAGGAGAGAATGGCATATGTCCCGCTCATCACCGCCCGGGTAGCGGTGGTTACCACGTCCACCTCTTCGAGGCTTGACCTATCCTCATCCTCCACCAGACGGGATACCTCTTCTGCGGTGAGGACAACCGCCTCGCTCCGCTCTATCCTCTCCAGTATTTCGGAGAATTCTTTTCCGACCACTATGCTTGCCATCCTTCACCTGCGCGACCTGCTCTGCCGCTCTCCTTGTCTGGCCTGCTCGCTTGGGATGCTCGAACGGAGTTCCTTGCATACCATACTATTTCATCATCCGCATTTCCCTTTCAATCTGCCGATTGTCCCCTCATTCTTTGGCCATTTTGTAGTATATGTCCACTCAGTTGTCCAGATGGGGAAATTGCTGTAGCATGACCGGAAAATGCTTTATACCGATCTTTCCCCAGATGACCATAAGTCGGTATAATCAAGGTACAGTTAGGTAGGCATAGGTAGACATAGACGGTTTAGGCAGGTTAGATAGGTATAGGTGATCGCATTGAGGAAATTCGTGTTGATAGCCACCCTGGCAGCAGTGGTGGTACTAACCTTGGGCTGCATATCCCCTCCTGAGAAGACCGAAAGCACTAATCTCACAGAGAATTCCGCAGGAATTACCACCCTGCGCATAGGCTACCAGCCCAGCACCCATCAGATTGCCGAGATGGTTGCCTCTGAGATGGGCTGGTGGGCGGAGGACCTTTCGCCCTTTGGCATAACTGAGATCAAAGAGTTTGAGTTTCCCACAGGAGTTCCGGAGATGCAGGCCATGGTCGCAGGAGAGCTGGATATTGCTTACGTCGGAACGGCTCCGCCCATTTCAGCCATAGCTGCAGGACTTCCGGCCAAGATAGTGGCCGCAGTCAACATCAAGGGTTCAGACCTGGTGGTCCGGCCAGACTTGGCCTACAGCGGACCGGAATCCCTGGAAGGCCTCTCCATAGGCACATTCCCGCCCGGGTCAATTCAGGACACTGTAATGAAGAAGTGGCTTACGGATAATGGAGTTGAAGTCTCAGAAGTGGATATCAAAGCCATGGACCCAGGACCTGCTATGAGCGCTCTCTCCGCAGGCAGAATAGATGGAGTATTCCTTCCCCATCCAGCCCCATCCATTGTGGAACTGAACGGCAAGGGCAAGGTGGTGGTGGCATCAGGCGAGATGTGGCCTGACCATGCCTGCTGCAGTCTGGTGGTCACAGACAAGCTCATCCGAGAGCAGCCCGAACTGGTTGAGCAGATCATAAAGACCCATATAAAGGCGACAGAGTACATCAACTCTCATCCGAAAGAGGCCGCAGAGATCTATTCCAGAAAAACCAATGCGAATATCACTGAAATTGAGCATTCCATTGAGAACTGGGACGGCGAGTGGGTCAGCGATCCAAATCTGCAAATACCCTCAACGGTAGAATATGCAAAAGTCGACTATGAGATGAAGTATACTCAAAGGGAGCTGACAGAGAAAGATCTCTTCGACACCAGCTTCTACGAGAGGGTGAGCTGAACTGAGAAAAGCTAGTGGGAGCAGGATCTCGCATGTCCTGAGAGACCAGGGCATTCCTGTCCTTTCCATTTTTATGTTGATTGCTCTCTGGGAGACGGCAGCATTTCTCATTGATGACAGATTGATTCTGCCCAGCTTCTCCCAGGTTGTTTTTGCCTTTATGGAAAACTGGCGGTCTATTCTTTTGGATGACCTGCCAGTCAGCGCACTTCATTTCGCCATCGGCATGGCGGGCGGTCTTTTAATTGCCCTTCCCATTGGAATGATAATGGGATGGTTTAAGTTTCTGGACAGCATTTTTGATCCAATCGTGGAGATACTGCGCCCCATACCGCCACTGGCCTGGATCCCATTTGCCATCATCTGGTTTGGCATTACCAATACTGCAGCAGGATTTATCATATTCATAGGGGCTGTGTTTCCCATATTGACCAACACCTACATGGGCTTCAAGAGCCTTCCCCGGGTTTATGTCGAGTCAGCAAAGGTTCTGGGTGCAACCAAAGATATCGATCTGATCAGGTATGTTGCTCTGCCCTACTCTCTGCCCTCCATTGCAGCAGGCATAAGGATAGCCATGGGAATTGCCTGGATGTGCCTTGTCGCCGCCGAGATGTTCGGGGTCAGCAAGAATGGCCTGGGGTTCAAGATCTGGGACTCTTATGGCCACTACCGGATGGACGAGGTATTCATGTACATGATCGTCCTGGGTCTCCTGGGCCTTGCAATAGATCGGACCTTCCGCTATGTGGTGGAGGAGAGAATGCTCAAGTGGCAGGTGGGCCTGACTCAGTAGGCCAAAGAATCAGGGGAGAGGAAGCCACCTCCTCCATCTGGCCATTTGGGCTTATTTTCCAATTGGGCTGCAGTGCAAAGCATTAATATGACAGTGCACCTCTTTGTTTTGTGGAACTGCCTTAAAAGCTTGTCAATGAAACGGCATTCGAGGAAATGACATGAAGAGAAACATCAAGGTTGAACGCCTCAATCAAAGGCCTTTGGAGCAGCAGGAGATAGAGCTGGTAGAGCGCAAGGGAATAGGCCATCCGGACAGCGTAGCAGACGGCCTCGCAGAGTCCATCAGTCGGGCTCTATGCCAGGAGTACCTTGATAGATTTGGAGCGGTGCTGCACCACAACACTGATAAAACCCAGATAGTGGCTGGAAGGTCTAAACCGGCATTTGGAGGCGGCGAGGTCATCTGCCCGCTGTATATTCTGCTCACCGGCAGGGCCACCAGAGTCTTCAAAGAGGAGGAGATCCCGGTGGACACCATTGCCATCAAAGCGGCGCGCAAGCTCCTTGTTGAGTCCCTCTCCAATTTGGACGTCAACAACCACGTCATCCTCGATGCGAAGATAGGGATGGGCTCCTCTGATCTGCGGGACGTCTTCGGTCGGAAGGTCCCCTCCGCCAATGATACCTCCTTTGGCGTTGGCTATGCCCCTCTCTCCCAGACGGAGAATATCGTCTATAACACTGAGCGAGAGCTCATGAATCTCAAGAAGAGCATTCCCGCCATTGGCGAGGACATCAAGGTCATGGGCATGCGCCAGGGAGATGAGATCAACCTCACCATCGCCTGCGCCCTGGTGGACAGGTATGTGGCTAACATGAAAGAGTATGCAGACACGAAGAGGGAAATTGTCGAGCATGTGATTGATTTCGCCAAGCAGTTCACCTCCCGCAGGGTATTTGCCCAGATGAATGTGGCGGACAACATCGAAGAGGGATCGGTCTATATCACAGTCACTGGAACCTCCGCGGAGATGGGAGACGACGGTGCAGTGGGCCGGGGCAACCGGGCCAATGGCCTCATCACCCCCAACCGGCCCATGAGCCTGGAGGCGACCTGCGGAAAGAACCCCATCAACCACGTTGGAAAGATCTATAACCTCCTGTCCATCGAGGCGGCAAAACAGATCGCTGCCGAGGTCCAGGGAATCGAAGAGGTCTACATCAAGATCCTCTCTCAGATCGGAAAGCCCATCGACGAGCCCCATATCGCCAGCGTGCAGATCGTCCCCAAGGAAGGAGTGGACATAAAGTCATTGCAGGATGGGGCCACCGAGATTCTGGACGACTGGCTGGGGAGTATACCAAAGCTGCAGCAGATGCTCTTCCGGGGAGAGCTCAGCACATACTGAGATCTCAACAATTTTTTGGCTCCCCGCTATTTAATATGAGTGAAAGCCATTTTTTTTTGAAAAAATAGCATAGCCCAGGGCAATAGCTATCTCAGGATGATTTTTAGCCGTTCCACAATGAGGCGGAAGACATCTGCGGCTGGCATATCTCCCTCTACGAAGGTCTGGCCGGCATCGCCCAGTGAGCAGACCTGGGGATCAATGGGAATGGATCCCAGAAATCTCACATTCATCTCCTCTGCCATTCTCTCCCCGCCGCCGCTCTGAAATATATCGATCCGTTGATGGCAGTGGGGACACATAAGGCCTGCCATGTTCTCGATAATTCCAATAACAGGAAGCTTCATCGCCCTGACCATATTCACTGCTTTGCGGCAGTCAAGCAGAGAGACCTCCTGAGGAGTGGTGACAATTACCGCACCAGCAAGGTCGGGGATGAGCTGCACCACGCTTAAAGGCTCGTCGCTTGTGCCAGGCGGGAGGTCTATGATCAGAAAATCGAGCTCTCCCCAGTCTACATCCTGGATGAACTGCTTGATGGCAGCCATCTTCATAGGACCCCTCCACACCACTGGGGAGTCGGTGCTGGAGAGAACTAGGGCCATGGAGGCCGCCTTGATACCGCCGGCATCGGCCGGTCTTATCCCCTCATCTCCCATCACCAGACTCTGATCCTCAATTCCCAGGAGCTTTGGTATATTCGGGCCGGTGATATCGGCGTCCAGAATACCAACCTTGAATCCCTCCAGCTGCAGAGCACGGGCCAGGTTGACGGATACTGTGCTCTTGCCTACTCCACCCTTGCCGCTGGCGATGATGATCTTATGTTTTATCTTTCTCGCCAGGTTATCTACGCATGCGGCTGCTTGGTCGCTATTCTGGCTGGGGCAGGTGCCCTGATGAGTGCATGTCTCGCAATTTTCATTATTCTCCGTCATCGAAAACCATCCATTTGAGGATTTTTAGTTATCCTCTGCCACGGCTTTTGCTTCCCAGAAAGCAGAGCTTTCCTCCTTCGATCCTTCTGGTGATCAGACCATCGTGCTCCAGGATCTTGCAGTATTTGATGGCATCGCTATCAGTAAGATCATGAAGGCGGCAGATCTCCTCCAGGGTAGAGGGCGAGCGGCATAAGCTGTCCAGGATTCTGTTGCGAATATCAACCGGGACCCTCCAGTCCCAGTCGGGAATCAGCTCAGCTCCTGGGAAGATCTCCAGCATCCGAACCATCTCCTCCTCGCTCAGGGGCTCTACCGGCTCTGCCGGAGTCCTGACCACGGTGTTCAGCTGAATTCTGTCCGGCTCAGTCGATTCCGCCGCTCGAGCGATGAGATCTGCTTCATGGTCGTTGATCCCAGCCACCAGCATCACCTCAAGCCAGATCTCTCCCGAGTACTCCCGGCGAAACTCCTTGAGGCCCTGAACTATCTCCTCGATCTTCAGGCCCGGATCAGGCCGGTTTATCGCCTGGAAAGCTGCAGGAGAAGCAGCATCAAGGGAGGGAAGGACGATATCCGCTGCTGCAACCTCCTTTCGAACTGCAGGGCTGGTAAGAAGGGTGCTGTTTGTGATCACCGCCACTGGACGGGAGACCGTCTCTTTGGCGAAGGCCACCACCCTTCCCAGATCCTGGCTCAACGTCGGCTCTCCCGAACCGGCAAACGTCAGGTAGTCGAAGGGCTCATTCCTCTTCTCCCTGATCTCCCCGAGCACCTTTTGCGGAGGTACAAACCGTCCCCGTCCGCAGGTCAGGCAATCGGTCCGGCCCAGCTCGCAGTAGATGCAGTCCAGATTGCAGGTCTTGTGCCTGAGCAGGTCCACCCCCATGGATAGCCCCAAGCGGCGGGAGAGCACAGGTCCGAATAGATATCCCATGTTTTCTGTTCCTGTCCAATGTCTGCCGAAGCAGCCCTTTAACGCTTAAACATTTGCATGCAATTGAATTCTATTTGCACAAAGCTTAATAGACTGCCATGCCCATGAATCGGCATGGACAAGGCTCATGAACTCATAAAGAAGCTCGGCCAGAGCGATGACTATTTTGAACGTCAGAAAGCGGCATGGGCCCTGGTAAACCTGGGTGACGAGGCGGTTGATGCCGTTGCTGAAGCCCTGGAGAAGGGCGAGTTCTCAGACCTGCGCTACAAGTCCGCCTGGATCCTGGGCAAGACAGGATCTGCCAGGGCGTTAAAGCCTCTCTGTTATGCCCTGCTCAGTGATCCGGATCATGTGGTTCGCGAGTGGAGCGCAGCCGCTATGGAGGCACTGGGCAATCAGGAGGCAGTACAGCCTCTGGTTTTGGCCATGAAAAGAGACGGCTCCAGGGATGTACGCTTGAGGGCGGCGATGGCCCTCCGCGCTTTAGAGGCAGCAGAGGCTTTCAGAGATCTTCTGAGCTATGACGATCCCGAGGTCCGGGGGATGGCCACCACCGGCCTCGCGAAGATCGGCTATGCTCAATCCCTGCCGGATGTGGCCCGGCTGATGACAGATGAGAGTGCGGAGGTTAGGCGAAGGGCGGCAGCCTACATGGGAGAGATAGCCCGCGAAGAGGGCATTGAACCCCTCACTCGTGCCCTGCAAGATGATGATGTGGATGTGCGCTGCGAGGCCTTGAAGTCCCTGGGAAAGATAAAAGGGGAGAGAGCCGCAGATCTAGCTCTTGCCGCTCTGCCGGACAAAGAATGGAAGGTGCGCTATACTGCCGTGACTGCTCTGGGGGAGATAGGCCACGACAAAGCCCTAGATGCTCTGATAGAGGTCATGTTCAGCCAGGACGACGAGGAGATAAGGGCCTGGGCCGCCTGGAGCCTGGGTGAGATCGGGGACAAGAGGGCGATAGAGCCGCTGCAAAAGGCTTACAAGACCTGCCCCACTGAGGTGATGAAGAGGGCTCGGGATTCGCTGGTGGAGGTGTTCGGAGAAGAGGTCTAGCTCCGACTTCACCATTGTTGTTCAGAGCTCATCCAGAACTCTCCTCAGATGCTCTTTGCTCCGCCTGATCTCCTCTGTGCTGGGGGAGTATCCCTCCTGCTCCGCCCGGACCTCTTCCATCGCCCGGGTTAAAATCTCCATAGTCTCCACTGACCCCGGACAGGACGGATTTACTACTACCTGATCGGAAGAGCCGTAGACCCCAAGGAATGGAAATATGCGGCAGGACCAGGGACGGGCAGCATAGATCTTGCAGCCGCCCGCCAATCGGTCATAGAACTTGCAGGGCAGGATGTGCTTGAAGTCCAGAACTCCGGGCTTTTTGGGATCGGGAATAGTGTACTTTTTCAGGGCCCTGTTCAGGGGGATTTTGAGATGCTTTGCCAGTTGTGCAGCATCCTCGGGCCGCAGGCGGATGGGGTCTCCGGTGGTGCAGCATGTCCCGCACCGCTGACACCGGAAAAGAATGTGGCAGGCCATGCGGGTATAATCTGCCGGGGTGTACTTCGGCTGATCGAACCGCGGGAAGACCTCTCCGTCGGGGAGCATCGTAGCCTTCAAGAGCAGAACTGCGACCTCTTTTGGATCCTTTTCCCCTTCCGTCATTTATGCTATTGTTCTCAGATAGGCATCCTTTTCAATCTTGCCCTTCCTCTTAATGCCATGTCCAAGGAAGTTGTCCTCATCGGCAGGTCCAACGTCGGCAAATCCACCTTATTCTGGGAGCTCACGGGAAAGAAGGTTCCGATCGGCAAGCGTCCTGGTATCACCCAGTACCCGTTCAAGACCAAGGTAGGCAACATCTTCTATGTGGATATGCCCGGCTATGGCTTTATGTTTAGAACCACCAAAGCCGACCAGGAGAAGACCAAAGATCTGATCGTCCATTATTTTGAAGAGCATGCCAGGGAGATTCTCCTGGCAGTGCAGGTAATTGACGCCGCATCTTTCCTGGACATAGCCGACCGCTGGGAGGGCCGGGGCGAGGTGCCGATGGAGATAGAGCTTTGGGAGTTTCTGGACGATTTAGGCCTCGACTCGGTCCTGGCAGCGAACAAGATGGACCGAATAGCCAAGCAGGACAGGGATGGAGCACTTGACCTGATCTGCGAGCGTCTGGGGATGCTCCCACCCTGGACTCAGTGGCAGGATCGGGTTGCTCCCATCAGCGCCAAACGCGGTCAGATCGAGCCCCTTCGAGCCGTCATCTCCAGAAAGGTGGCCGTAGCCTGACTGGGCATGATTGAGAGCTATATTCCCTGGGCCTCAAGCTCCTTGATCACTGCTTCTCGGATCTCATTGCCCACCGCGCTGGCCACATTTCTCCCCGGAACTGTTACCTCCAGCCTGAGGACCAGTTCTGCACTCTTGGAGCTTATGAGCTGAACGCTCAATGGCCTGTCCTTTGGAACCTGAGAATGGCCGCGCGCCTTCTCCAGAATTATCTCCCTCGCCCGATCTATGTCCGCCGCCTTCTCCAGATCAAAGTCCACCGACCAGGTGATCTCTTTCTCCCTGATCGTCCAGTTTATGACAGGCTCTGTGCTAATGATGCTGTTTGGAACAATGATTCTGCGGTTATCTGCAGTGCGAATCACCGTATGCCTCAGGGTCAGATCCTCGACCTGGCCATAATCGCCTCTGAAGTCCACCAGATCCCCCACCCGGAAGGGCTGGAATATGGCGATAAATATCCCAGAGGTGAAGTTGGATAGGGAGTCCTTGGCCGCATAGCCTACGGCCAGGCCTAAGATCCCCGCTCCGGCGAGCATGGCGGTGGCGACCTTATGCAGCTGTGGAATTTGCAGTATAACCAGCATCAAGCCGACCAGATAAATGGTGGCGGAGGCGATCCTGCGGATCATGAGCTGCATGGTCTCGTCCATTCTTACCTCCGCCCGGTTTATGACTCTGGGGATATGAGTTCGCAGCATCTGATCCACGATTTCTGCCACAGCTCTGACTATAAATATTATAAATATTATTACTATTAAGTTTACTATAATAGATATTGTATCTATCTCATGAATGGCATCTGCCAGCACCTGAATTGAGGCAAGATCTACATGCCTTCCGGCCATCAAATCCACCTTATACTGAATCTGGTCAGCTAAAAGCTGAGGATCGGCCAGACTAATCGCACGAGATAAGTCCATCGTTGAGGGGATGGAAAATGAATATTTAAAGCTTCTTCAAAACGATTTTTTTTAGGCATCCATCAGATCCATTTCTTCCGGTAGAAGTATGCCAGCATCACTGCCACCACCAGCAGCATCAGCACCAGGACTGCAGGATATCCATAGGGGTGCTCCAGCTCCGGCATGTGGGTGAAGTTCATGCCATAAAGCCCGGACAGGAAGGTCAGAGGGATGAATATGGTGGAGATGATGGTCAGGAGCTTGATCACCTCATTGAGCTTGTTGCTCAGGCTGGAGAGATAGGTCTCCAAAAGCGAAGCTGACATATCCCTGAATGTCTCTATGTTCTCGATCACCTGGATGGTATGGTCGTACACGTCCCTCAAGTAGATCCTGGTAGTCTCCGATATGAGGTGCGAGTCCATTCTCTGCATGCGGCTTATTGCCTCCCGGAGAGGCCAGACCGACTTTCGCAAAAAGAGCATATCCCTTTTCAGATTGTAGATGGCAGGCAGGATTCCCGGCTCAGGATTGGAGACCACTGAGTCCTCCAGCTCCTCGAACCTATCGCCCAGCTTCTCCATGATCACAAAGTAGTGGTCGACGATCGAATCGATCATGGAGTAGGCAAGGTAGTCGGCACCCTGCTTTCTGATCCGGCCTTTGGACGTCCTCAGCCTCTCCCTGAGGGGCCGGAATATATCCACATCTTTTTCCTTAAATGATATTATAAAATTATTGCCAAAGATTATGCTCACCTGGTCCATGTCGATATTGAAGTCCCCTATCTCATCGTCATCCTCCGCTTCCTCATAGTAGAGCATCTTGAGGACGATGAATATGTAGTCCTCATAATCCTCAACCTTGGGGCGCTGGTCGGTCAGAATGTCCTCCAGGACCAGGGGGTGCAATCCATAGCATGCTCCCAGCTTTTCCAGAGAATACACCTGCCGGGGACAGTCCACGTTGATCCATATCATATAGGGCCGGTCCCGGAATATCAGACAGTCCTCAACCTCATTGGTCTCCGTCTCTAGAAAGTGATTCTCATCATACTCTATCACTGTAAACCTGGGCAGCTCTCGAGTCTGCTGCATTTCGGGAGAAGTGGCCGACCCATTGGGAACTGGAACTGAATCAGAGTCTGAGGTCGGGATATCCGGCTCTTTTTCTGATTGGATTGAGGGCGATGCAGAAGGCGATCCAGCAGGCGAGGGCTTGATGGAAGTATCAGCGCTGCTATTGGATTGACGATCTGACGAATAATCCTCTTTTCCCGGTTCCTGCAAGATACTACCTCCTATTTCCTCTGTTTGCTATATCTCTCTTCTAGGCACCTCTTAAATCATCCTCCCAAGAGGGGAAAGATGGTCGTCACCACCAAGAGAACAGTGAGGATGCTCATGATAATGGTTGTGCTCCAGGCGATCAGATTGAAGAGCTTTCCGTTGGTGTATTTTCCCATGATCTTTCTGTCATTGATCAGAATGAGGATGAAAAGCAGCACCATCGGCAGCAAAGATCCGTTGATCACCTCCGAGAGTACCATTATCGCCAGCAGTGGAGCGTTGGGAATCAGTATGAAGATGGCACCGAAGGCGATCAGCAGTGTAAAGAGGAGGTAAAACTGTGGCGCATCCCCAAACCTCTTGTTCAGCCCGGAGTCCCAGCCCATCCCCTCACATAGGAAATAGGCTGTCGAGAGGGGCAGTATGGATGCGGCAAATAGGGAGGCATTGAGAAGTCCGAAGGCGAACAGCCATGCGGAGTATTCGCCAGCCAGAGGGAATAGAGCAAGAGCTGCGTCCTTCGCCGTCTCAATCCTTATTCCGCCCGCAAAGATGGTAGCGGCGCAGGTGAATATTATGAAATACGATACGACGTCAGTGATCAGGCAGCCCACATAGACATCCCACTTGGTGTATTTATACTCGGAGATCTTGATCCCCTTCTCGACGATGGTGGACTGGAGGTAAAACTGCATCCAGGGAGTGATGGTCGTTCCTACGATCCCAATCACCATATAGAGGTACCCTGACTCCAGGCTCAGGCTGGGGGTGACCGTCTGGGTGAAAAGGAACTTCCAGTCGGGCTTCAGCATCAACCCGGATATGATATAGGTGATGTAGACCGAACTGGCGATGAGAAATACCTTCTCTAAAGAGCGGCGGTTGCCCATGACCACGATCGACCAGACCAGGACCGCGGCCGCGGGAACGGATACATATTTGCTCACTCCGAATATCTCCATGCTCGCCGCCACCCCGGCGAACTCCGCAGTAGTTGTGCAGAGGTTAGCGATAATGAAACCGAGGAGGAGGACCACCGTCGGCTTGACCCCGAATCGCTCCCGGATGAGATCGGCCAGACCCTTGCCCGTGACCACGCCCATCCGGGCGCACATCTCCTGCACCACGAACAGGGCGAAGGTTATGGGTATGAGAAGCCAGAGGAGAGAGTACCCAAAATGAGCCCCGGCGATGCTATAGGTTGTGATTCCGCCGGCATCGTTATCCACATTGGCGGTGATTATCCCCGGCCCGATGATGGCCAGGAACACGGCCAGCCTGGCCAGGGATATCTGGGGAGCTCTGCCCCTCAGGCCTATACCCAATTGCATCAGTCCATCCCTCGGATCCTGCGCAGCTTATGGTAGTTCCAGGGCATGCGCTTCCTGAGGTCCTCGGGAATTATCTCGTCCAAAGCATCGTCGAAGGTCACTATCCCCAGGATCCTGCCCTCCTCGTCCGCCACGGGCACGCACAGGAAATCGTATTTGGAGAGGAGGTTAGTGACCTCTTCGATGGTCGAGGTGGGAAGTACGCTCAGGACCTCTTTTTTCATGACGGTGCTCGCTATATCATCGGGTTCGGCTAAGAGCAGGTCGCGCAGAGACATGACTCCCAAGAGTTGACCTGAATCGCTCTGGACATAGATGTAATAGATCATATCCACCTCTCTTCCCGATCTCCTAAGAATGGAGAAGATATTCGATACCGTGCATCTGGAGGGGACGGCAACGTAATCGGTGGTCATGAGGCTTCCCGCAGAGCTATTGCTGTAGGCCATCAGCTCTCTGACCTCCTCCGCCTCCACCTCGTTCATCAGTTCCAGCACCTCAGAGGCCTTGTTCTCGGGCATTATCCCCAGGAGGTCGGCTGCATCGTCGGGATTCATGTTCTCCAGGATGTCAGCCACATCGTCGCTCTCCATCTGATTGACCATGGTGGCCTGGACCTCCGGGTCCACCTCTTCCATGGTCTCGGCGGCTGTCTCCTCGCCCAGGGAGTCGAGAATGAGAAGACGATCCCTGTTGTTCAGCTCCTCCAGGATATCGGCTATATCCGCGGGATGAAGGTCATTGATGGTCTTTCTGGAGATCTTGAGGTGAAGGCTCCGTAGGTTGGGATCAAGGGGATCGATATAAGACCAGGGTACGATGCGGTTGGGCAGTCTTGCCATCAGGCCGCGAGAAAGGCCGCCAAATCCCAGCCTCCTGATTATCCCCTTGAAGCCTACGTCCACCCCCACCAGGCAGAGGGATCTCTTTACCTGGCCGAGGAGGATGTCGTTTACTCTCACCACCTTCAAGCCGTCTATATCCACGATCTGCCGGTCAAGAATGGTCTCGGTAACCAGGAGCTCATTCTCAGAGAGCCTTCCCGGAGGGATCTCGTCCCTGGACACATCCAGGCGGATATCGCCGTTGATGCTGCCAACGCTGGATATGGGTAGGATGACCTTCTCTCTCAGGATGTTGGAGGTATAGATGATGCGCGAGATCTCCAACAGGGTATCGCCAGGCCGGAGGGCGAGGTCTGAAAGCTTGCCTACAGCATTTCCCTCCCGATCGCTGATCTTCATTCCCTGCAGCTGGCTGAAAAAGCTTACCCGATTGGATCCATTTGTTGCTGCCTCCTTGACCCAAAGGGGGCCGGTGGCTGTGATCTTCTCAGCGATGCCCCTGGATGTGCGCCACATATCACCTCAGTTCCTTAACAGCTCAATCTCAACTGCTCAATTCTCTGCTAGCTTAATCTGCTCGATATTCTCAATGCATCCTAGACAGGAGGGCTCTCTTCTTTCACCCGATCCATGACCACGATCTCCAGGAGGTTTTTAACCCCTTCAACGGAACGGATGCGGTCGTTGATGATGGTCTTCAGCTCTTCCAGGCCACGAGACCAGACCTTGAGGAAGAGGTCGTACTCTCCTAATATTCCGTAGACCTCGGTTATCTCCGGGATCAAAACCAGAGCCCGAACCGCCCGATCATGGCTCTCGGAGTCGGTCTGGACCAGCATGATGGCGGTTACTGTATAGCCAGTGGCCGCGGGACTGGCGCTGATGGTGAACCGCTCAATGACCCCCTGGGACTTCATGCGCTTCAGACGGAATTGGACGGTTGCATCGGCAATGCCTGACCTCCGCGATATCTCCTGCAGGCTCATGCGACTGTCCTCTCGAAGGTTAGTGAGAATGGTCCTATCTACCTCATCCAGCTCCAAGCTATCGCCCACATCTATCTTGTATTTCTTCAATTATTCCTCTTGATGTTGGCAGAAAACCAATAATACCATATAAAGATTCCTATTTTACCAGTTCTTTGTTTAGATCACGCATTTTCAACTTGCCCAAAAATTTTCCTGGCTAGCGAGGGGAATACCAGTCTGAATTTAGATACAAAATTTAAAAAAATAAATATTTTAATAACTCGACGATCTTTGAACCTCGAAATCCCCTTCCAGGGACATACTGGATCCGATCTTGCTCTTGCCCAATCCGCCCTGGGATGATGAATACATTGAATCTTTGCCGGACCCGATCCGGTCAGAAGCATTGACTGCGGTTGCATTAAAAGCAGTGGTGTTGAGCGCAGTCCAGTTCAGTGTTCTTGTTTTAATGATCGAGGCATTTTCAGCGCTGGAATTTGTGGAATCATTGGAGGATAGATTGATGAGCTTTGATAGATCGACAGTTGAGCCATTCGATTGGACAGTATCAATACCGATGCTAAAGAATGTGCTGTGCTTGTTATTTGACTGGTTGGCGTTGGATACGGAACCGCTCTGCAAATCAGCGATCTTATCCTCCATGCCCTGAGCATCCATATTCATTGGGCCAGATATGGGTGTAGCAGATCCGGTGATAGTAAGCCCTTCAGATTCGATGCCATCCGCGGCCAGAAGGGAAAGCGATGCCGCTCCAAGGACAATTAATACTGCCATTGCTGCCTTCACAATTCCACCTTCATGCTATTAGCATTATAGATAAGATAATACAATTTTAATCTTCCTATGAAAGCCCTTTGGATAGAATCTGGCTAATGTGCGAAATCTGCGCGTCCTACAGTTATATTATCTTTCTTCCCATAGCCTTTTATTTTCACTTCTCCAATCCTATCAATTATTAGAATCATCGAGGATGGCGCTAAATATGATAGAGATTGGCGATGTTGCCCCGGACTTCTGTCTGCCCGGTGCAGGAGGTCAGGAGGTCTGCCTGAATGCCTATAGCGACAAATGGCTGGTCTTTTACTTTTATCCCAAAGATAACACCAGCGGCTGCACCCGAGAGGCGGTGGACTTCACTGCCCATCTGCCGGATTTTCACAAGCTCGGCGCAGAGGTGGTGGGAATCAGCCGGGACAGTCCTGCAAGCCACGAGAAGTTCGCCGCCAAGCACAACCTGAAGGTGACGCTTCTGAGCGATCCGGATCATAGGGTCACCGAGTCTTATGGGGCCTGGGCCTTGAAGAAGATGTACGGCAAAGAGAGCTATGGGACTGTCAGGTCCACCTTTCTGATCGATCCGGAGGGAAGGATAGCCCACATCTGGAGGAGGGTCAAGGTGGATGGCCATGCCGATGCGGTATTAAAAAGATTGCAGAAGCTGCAGGGCAAAGAGGACTAAGGCCAGTGGAGTAGCCATCTTGAGAGTGGAATACGATATAGGTTGAATCTGACTTCAAGCCGGAAAGGTTCAGCAGATCCTCCACCCGGAATCCGGTCCACTTGGCATCAAATCCCCATCCTTCCACGCAGGGCATATAGGCCGCTTCCGCGTAGGCGGGAAGACCGAGCAGCTCTTCATAGTTCAGGCTCATTTCTCTTTCCACCAGGCCCGTGACGAGAAGCCGATAGGCGCTCCTGTTGATGTATTGCGTACCCTCTATGGCGTTATTTCCCTGCTCGTCCAGGGGTATCAGTCTTTTCCCCTGATACTCCTGCGCCTCCACCTCAGGCATGGCAGCAGAGACGTTCTCCTGAAGGGCAAACGCGTCCTGATCTGATGCCGGGAGCGGGGTCCTTGCAGGCGATATCTCCTGCCCTGAGAAGGCCATTCCCGAAAGGATATGCATTCCGCTGAGGAGTGCGAGAGCGGCAGAGATCGCCGCCAGGTATCCTATCTGGCAGTGAATCTTCCTTGGAAGAGAATGGATGAGCATGCCATCCAAGAAAATCGCCAGGCTGAGCAGGAGCGCGGCCATGCCCAGCCAGGAGTGAAGAACATGAAAATCCATGGGATAAAATCGAATCTCGCCGGCGTAAAGATAGCCCGCCAGACCGAGGAGGGCGAATAGAGCCATGGCCAGGGCAAGGCCCCTATGAGAGCGGACCCTGGTGGCAAGAAAAATGACTAACAGGGCGGAGATGGCAGAGGGAATATAATGCATTGCAGTAAAGACCACATATTCCACCTGTCCTCAGTCCATCTCCGGAATCCCTTTCACATTGCTTCCCAGACCATACTTCTTATGCGATTTACATAATGTCGTCTTCGCTGGAAAAGACCCCCGTCGATTCAGGAGTGCTGCTAGGGGCATTGTCGCTGCTTGCCGCGACATTGCTGGTTGTGGCATTGCTGGTTGTGGCATTGCTGGGTATGGCACTGCTGGGTGTGGCACTGCTGGGTGTGGCACTGCCTTCTGATTCATCATCCTTGGTCTGTTGTTTGAGCCTTTCTCTCGCAGCAGCAAGCCTGGCCTTGGTGGAGCTGACGCTGGAATTGATGTTAGAGGCCACGGTTGCGTTCTGGGCTGTGGTGTTGTTGGCCGCAGTTCCAGCTACAGCACTCTCGTTTGTCGTTGCAGCGGCCAATGCAATCGGCTGGACTGCTTGCCCGGCAGGCTGAGCTGCGGAGACATTTTGTGCTCCCGCCGTCCCATAGACCTGCTCATTTGTGAGCTGGGTGTAAGCACTATCAAAGTCAATGACTATGGGACTCTCGGTATTGTAGCCATACACCAGAGCCACAGGCCTGCTCCGGAGAGATATGCCGCTGAAGCCCACCAGCACCCGTTCCTGGCTTGCGTTTCCAGGAGCTATGACCTCGGTATCGAATCCTGCGGTCGCACTATACGGCCAGCCCCACTGATCAAGAAGAACGAAATTCTCTGGACTGAATGTCACATCCTGGGTGCCATTGTTCTGGCCACGGACCTGAACCACTATTCCCTGCTCGTCGGGATTTATCAGCCAGTCTGTGATCCCATAGTACCTTATCAGCAGAAACTCATTGCCGGCTTTTGGTGTAGCCCACCAGTTGATGTTGATCGGCCTTCCGCCCTCAGGAGTCGCAGTAATCAACTTGAAGAGGCTGTCTCTAGGAACCACGAAGTAGACCAGCTGCCTTCCCTCGTTCAGGGGTTTGTACATCGCTGGATCGTAAACAGCATCATACTGATCCACCATTTGATATGTGGCATTCGAGGCGTTCAGAAGCCCGGTATCCACCTTCAGGACCTCCTCACTATCATTTAACTCATATGGCATCCTGATTGACCCAATCAGGACTACCGTGGCATTACCATCGCTGGCCTGCAGAGGGTAGGCTCCTGCCGGGCCCATAGCCAGTGCCAGTAAGAAGGCCGGAATAATTAAACACATCTTATTCATTGAATATCCCCACTTTTGCCATCATCTCTCATGGAATGGCTGACTTCATGCTTTTCGCATTTAAATTGCATTCTGCCATTATCTGTATTTTATCATCCGGTTATATACATTTTATCCAGGATCCTTCCGACCAGGATCCCTGTACCATGCCCCCGAGAGCTATTGGGAAACCTATATCTCCCTGTTCTTTCATATCCAGCGGCGGTGTTCTCAATTGTCAATGCCTATCCTTGTAACCTGCGGCCTCCCTTACGCCAACGGGCCCTGTCACCTGGGCCACCTAAGAACCTATGTACCAGCGGACATCTTCGTCCGAGGATTGAGAAAGATGGGCAAAGAGGTGCTCTTCGTCTGCGGCTCGGATTCCCATGGAACCCCGATCGTGGTCAATGCCGAGGCTCAGGGAATGACCCCCAAGGCTCTGTCCATCAAGTATCACCAGCACTTCGATGAGATTTTCCAGGGAATGGAGGTTGATTTCGACTTCTTTGGCGATACTGATGATCCCGCTTGCCACAATCGCACCAAAGAGATGGTAGAAGCTCTCATGGAGAACGGCTACGTCTATCCCAGGGAGATCGATCTTGCCTACTGCCCTAAATGCGAGCGCTTCCTGCCGGATAGATATGTGGAAGGGGAGTGTCCTTACTGCGGCAAGCCCGCCCGGGGAGACGAGTGCGACATGGGATGCGGTCGCCACCTGGAGCCGGGAGAGATCAAGAATGCCATCTGCAAGGTCTGCGGCGGCAGGGCAGAGTACCGCAAACAGACTCATTACTTCTTCCGCCTCTCTGAATTCCGGGACTTTCTGCTCGAGCATCTGCAGACCCTGGGAGGAACCGCCTCGGCCAGGAACTATGCCACGGAATGGGTGCGCTCGGAGCTCAAAGACTGGTGCATAACCCGCAATATGGCCTGGGGGGTCCGATTTCCAGGCAGCGACGACCTGGTGGTCTACGTCTGGGTGGACGCTCCTATAGGCTATATCGCCTTCACTGAGGAGTGGTGCGCCAGGTCTGGCCGGGACTGGGAGGACTACTGGAAAAAACCTTCCCAGATCATTCACTTCATCGGCGGAGATATCGTCTATCATCACTGCATCTTCTGGCCGGCGATGCTCAAAGGAGCGGGATATACACTGCCCTCGGCGGTAGTTGCCAGCGGCATGCTCAAGATCGATGACAAGAAGTTCTCCAAATCCCGGGGCAATGTCATCTGGGTGAAGGACGACTACATGGACCGAGGCCTTCATCCCGACCTTCTGCGCTATTACCTGGCCAGCTATACCGCTCATAATAAAGAGGTCAACTTCGCCTGGAACATATTTGCCGATAAGGTCAACTCCGAGCTTGTGGGGGCTTTTGGCAACTTCATCAACCGGGCCCTCACCTTCAGCGTGAAAAACTTCGAGGGAAAGGTGCCTGAGGGCAAGATCGATGCTGATGTTTTGGCCCGGATCGAAGAGACTATGGCCGAGGTTATATCCGGCCTGGAGGAGTACGAGTTCAAGAAGGCCACCGACAGCGTGATGACCCTGGCCGACTATGGGAACACCTACTTCCAGAGCCATGAGCCCTGGAAGCTGGTCAAAAGCGACAAGGATGCCGCAGGCTCTGTCCTTCGAAGCTGCCTGCAGATCGCCAAAGCGCTGGTAATTCTGATGGAACCGGTAATGCCCGCAAAGATGCAAAACGCCTGGAAGCAGCTGGGCATGCCCGGAGAGGTCAGTAAGATCGCTTTAGAAGATGCTCTTGTGCCCCTGGACTCCGGCCAGAGCCTGGGAACCCCTGAGATCCTCTTTGACCGCCTGGAGGAGAAATTCGTCAAAGAACTGGAGAAGATCTTCATGGATAGGATAAAAGAGGCCGGATCCAAAGGCAAGGGAACGCAAGATAAGAAGAAAGAAGAGATCTCCTTTGAGGATTTCCAGTCCATGGATATAAGAATAGGGGAGATCAAGAATGCAGAGGCCATTAAAGGCTCAAACAAACTTCTCAAGCTCGCTGTGGATATAGGGGGAGAGGTCCGCCAGGTGGTAGCAGGCATCGCCCAGTCCTATGCAAAAGAGGACCTTGTGGGCACGAAGGTGGTGGTTTTGGTCAATTTGAAGCCGGCCAAGCTCTTCGGAATAGAATCACAGGCCATGCTCCTGGCGGCTGATGTGGAAGGCAAGGCAGTGCTTCTCAGGCCGAGAGACGCTGTGGAAACGGGAACAAAAGTACGTTAGGAGGTATGATTTTGCTGCAGATAGAGAATCTTTCCAAGACTTACAGGCTAAACGACAGGGATATCGAAGCCCTTAAAGCCATAAGCTTCACCGCCCAGCCGGGCGAGATTTTGGGAATAGTGGGCAAGAGCGGTGGCGGAAAGAGCACCCTGATGAAAATCCTGCGAGGCATGGAGAGCTTTGATTCCGGCAAGATCACCCTGGACGGAACTACCATCACCCCTGACTCCAGCGATGAGGAGGTACGGGCGCAGATGGCGGTCACAGCCATACACCTGCAGAGGGACTTTGCCCTCTGGACGGAGACCACCCTCAATAACGTGGTGCGACGAATTCATTCTCGCAAGACGGGCTATGAGGTCCTGCCCATACCCGAGAATGCTGATTACGATGCAATGTATAAAGAAGGGCTCTTTTACCTGGGCCTGGTGGGCCTGGAAAAGAAGGCCAGCCACCTGGCAACCATCCTCAGCGGCGGTGAGAAGCAGAGGCTTGTAATCGCCAGACAGCTGGCCAAAAAGCCCAAGGTCCTCTTGCTGGACGAGCCGGCCACCATGGCCTGCCCGGCCACGAAGCAGGAGGTTTTAGATGCCATCAAGAACGTTCGGGATAAGCTTGGCCTGACAATAGTCGTCGTCTCCCACCTGCCGGAGGTCCACAATTATCTGGCGGACAGGCTGATCTGGCTGGAGAAGGGCGAGATCGTAGCTGTTGGAGAGCCACGAGAGATCCTGAACAGGTTCCTGGCAGGAATTGGAAAGCTCGAGCCCCTGGCGCCAAGAAGAAACCTGGGACCATTGATCAAGGTGAGAGACCTGTCCAAGAGGAGCTGCCAGGTCTGCAAGGGAGAGGTCCTTGACATCCTGCGGATGAAGAAGCTCAACTTCGACATAAACAAAGGAGAGATCACCTCATTCATTGGCAACAGCGGCGGAGGAAAAACCACCCTTCTCAAGATCATGCAGGGGGTCAGAATGCCCGATGAGGGGGCGGTCTATTACCGCTATGGCGATGAATGGGTGGATATGCTCACCTACTCGCCCCATAGGATGAATGTGCGTCGAACTTTAGGGATCATGTATCAGGAGTTCGCCCTTTATGCCGGGGAGACCATCATCGATCAGATCGCATATCAGATGGGCATTAAAAGCACTGATGTGATTGAATATGCCCGTTCCGTTGCCGAGGAGATGGGCATAAGCGAAAAAGTGCTGGATGTTATCTATGCCATGGCGGATATGTCAGAAGAGGATGCAAAGTCAGCTCTGGAGTCTCTGGAGCTTACAAGGGATATATTCAAGGATCTATTCCCCCGCTTTCCAAACACTGAGGCCCAGAAGTTCGCCGAGCCCATATTCGACCTGCTGGATTTGGACAGAAGTGTCATGTGGAAGCTTCCCAGGCAGCTGTCCGGCGGGGAGCTGGTGAGAGCCTCCCTGGCCATTCTCCTTGCCGCCCAGCCAGAGGTTATGATTCTGGACGAGCCGTTTGGAGATATCGATCCCATCACATTGCGGGAGGTCTCCAATGCCATAAAGAAGATCAACTCGGAGTTTGGGACGACCATCATCCTGGTGAGTCATCATGTGGATTTCGTCAAGGAGGTATCTCACCGGGCCATACTGATAGAGAATGGAGCGCTAATTGAAGACGGAGATCCCATTGAGATCTCTAATGCCTTCCTCTCCCGCTGCAATGCCCCCTACCTGAGAAGTACGCAGGAGCGTTATGCCATTCATGGATGATCGTTGATGGATTCAGAGCTGGAGGAGATTTACCGTCAGGTTGCAGACAGCATATCACCTGAAGAATTCGAGGAGAGGGTGAAAGAGAAGGTGGCCCTTATGGCCGGCTTATGCGACTCCCGGACCGCGGCCATGCTGGTGGCCAGGGACCTGGGCAGCCCTGATCTTCTGACCAAGATCGGGAGCATCCGGCCTGAGATGGGGAACGTCACATTCACCGGCAGGGTGATCGCCGTATCTCCTGTGCGGGAGTTTCAGCGATCAGACGGATCTCTTGGCAGGGTGGCAAACATCACCCTGGCGGACGAGACCGGGTCGGTGCGTGTCGCCCTCTGGGACGAGACAGCAGAGCTGATCAAGTCAGGGGACCTCGCTGTAGACCAGTGCCTCAAGGTGAGGGGACTGGCCAAAGAGGGATTTGCGGGGACTGAGGTCAGCCTGGGCCGTGGCGGCGGATTCGAGGAGATAGATCAGGATATTCATCCACGCGTCGCGCCTTACAGGATTGGAGAGCTGAAGAGGGACATGAGCGATGTCAACCTTCTGGCGGTGGTTGTGGATCCGGGAGAGATGAGGGAGTTCGAGCGCAAAGATGGGGGCAAGGGCCAGGTTCGAGGGGTGACGCTGGGAGATGAGACCGGCAAGATCCGGCTCACCCTCTGGAATGAGCAGGCCCAGATGCCTCTTCTTAAGGGGGAGACGCTTGAGATCGTAGGCGGCTCAGTCCGGGAGAGGTACGGCCTCTTGGAGATCCAGACCGGTGGGAGCACCGCTATTCGCAAGAGCACTAAAAAGCTGGACTTCTCAGAGAGGATGACCCCAATAGCGGAGCTGAAAGAGGGAATGCTCTCTAGCGTTTCCGGCTTTGTATCCGGCCTGGGGGAGGTGCGGGAGTTTCAGAGGGATGATGGCAGAATGGGCCGGGTGGCGAATATCTACATCTCTGATGATTCCGGCCGGATCCGGGCAGCTCTATGGGGAGAGCATGTCGATCGACTGGTGGAGGTTGATCTTGGATACAGGGCGGAGATTATCGATGCGCAGGTCAAGAGCGGCTGGAATGAAGGACTGGAGCTCTCCTGCGGATGGCGCACCAGGATTACTTTCGCCCCGCCTGAGTAAGGAAGTTAAGTGAGTTATGAGAACACCTACCAGAGGAACTGTGAAGATGGCAATAAAACTACTGGAAGACCTGCCGGGCGTAGGTCCGGCCACTGCCGAAAAGCTGCGCGAGGCGGGATTCAACTCAATCGAAGCCATTGCCGTTGCCTCTCCTGGAGAGCTGGTGAGCGCAGCGGAGGTTGGTGAGGCCACTGCCGCCAAGATCATAGCCGGGGCACGGGAAGCGGCAGACGTAGGCGGCTTTGAGACCGGTGACCGCATCCTGGAGCGGAGAAAGCAGGTGGGTAAGGTCACTACAAGCTGCAAGAGCTTCGATGAGCTGCTGGGCGGAGGTATGGAGACTCAGGCCATTGTGGAGCTCTACGGAGAGTTCGGATGCGGCAAGACCCAGGTCGCCCACCAGCTGGCAGTGAATATCCAGCTGCCGGTGGAGATGGGCGGGCTGAACGGTTCTGCCATCATAATCGATACTGAGAACACCTTCCGGCCGGAGCGCATCGACCAGATGGTCAAGGGGCTGCCGCCTTCACCCGACGGCCGGATCTGGGAGACTGAGGATTTCTTAAAGAACATCAACGTGGCCAGGGCCTTCAACTCCAATCACCAGATACTGTTGGCGGAGAGCGCCATGGACCTGGCAGAGAAGGTCAAAGATTCTGAGAGGCCGGTCCGGCTGCTCATCGTGGACTCAGTGACGGCCCATTTCCGGGCAGAGTATGTGGGGCGTGGAACATTGGCCGACCGGCAGCAGAAGCTCAACAAGCATCTGCACGACCTGATGCGTTTTGGAGACCTGAATAACGCCGTGATCCTGGTTACCAATCAGGTCATGTCCAAGCCGGACACCTTCTTCGGTGATCCGACCAAGCCCGTGGGAGGGCACGTCCTGGGCCATACCTCCACCTTCCGGCTCTACCTGCGAAAATCCAAAGGAGAGAAACGCATCGCTCGCCTGGTGGATTCGCCCAACCTGCCCGATGGGGAAGCGGTCTTCTCAGTGACAACAGAAGGATTGAAGGACTGAACGCGGGAACGGGAGCGTCGGTCAGACAAAAAAGAAAAGGTGAGGGAGGAGGGGGTGATCCGAGGACGCAGGAGGCAAGGAGCAGTGCTCCTGGATCGCCACTTCCATTAGCAACTCTATAGATATAGACGATTGTGACAAGAAGTTGCCTGTAATGTAGAGAAAGTAATGAGCTATTCCTCTCTCCCTCTTTTTAGCGCATCAGGGGGACTGTGATCCCTCAACCCAAAGCTTTAATGTCTCCAGCGCTCTCTTTTCTGCCATGAACCTCGGTCGCCTCTTCAAGCCGAAAATGAAACCACGCATAGCGGAAAGCCCGCCGTTCAACTACCTGGAACTGAGGAGCAAGCCCTTCTACATCGTGGCCTCGGTGGAGGTGGGCAATACCACCACTAAGAGCATACTCACTGCTACCGATCTGAATACCGGCAAGACCTACATCGTGAACAAGACGGTAAAGATGACCAGAGATGTGAGGCCGCCAAAACCAGGAGAAGAGATCTTTGCCCATACCATCAACGGCACGCCCCTCACCAAGGAGTCCGTTGCCGAGCTGGTGAAAAACACCCTGATCGAGAGCCACGATAGAGCCCGTCTGGACATCAAGACCGATCTGAACTTTGTGGTGCGCTCAACCGGCGTAGTGGCCGAGCTGGACTCTCCCGAGCAGGTAGGAATATTCATTCAAGCCCTGGCCCAGGGCTGCCTCGATGCCGGCGTCCCTCCCCGGCTCATGACCCCGGCGATGAGCATACACAACATCCTGGAGAAGTTCAAGAGATATACCATGATCGAGAAGGTCATCTTCATGGGAGCAGTGGCCTCCTGTTTCCCGCCCCAGGGGTCCACCGGAGTAGAGGTGGTGGCCAATGAGATGGAAGGAGAGCTTGCCACCGCCGGAATCAAGGAGGGCAGCCGCTGGACAGACGTGGACTTTCGAAACCCCTGCCTCTCCATGGACTTCGGCACCACCCTGGACGGCAGGGTGACGAGCGAAGAGCTGCCCTATGCCCATACCATTGGCAACCTACTGGGCCTCGCTGGTGCCATACCTGATGCCGTGGTCCAGGGCACAGGGCTGGTGGACAGGAAGATAGGGGCGACCCTGGACATATTCGACGCTGGCCTGAAGCCCGACTATGGAAAGGAGGCCCAGGCCTATGCCGACCGGATTGACGAGCTGGTGATCATCGAAAAGGTTCCATTAAACCGCAAAAAATACGGCCTCGTTCCGGTGAATCCAGATGCAGCGGCCAAGAACAATGTGGTCCTCATCGGCTGTGACGTGGGGGTAAACGGCAGCGACCTGGAGAAGCTCTCCGGAATCGGCGCGGATATCAATAGCGCCAAAAGCCGAGATCTGAAGGTACTCTTTGGTGCTCTGGACCTGGCCATGGCCCGGGTGGCCCGCAGGCTGGTCCAGGTTGGGGTCGAGGAGGGCATAGTCACCGGCAAGACCGCCATTGGTGTGACCGGTAGGGCGGGTATCACAGGCAACAAGCCCCGCCTGATCTTAGAGGAGATAGATAAGCTCGGGCTGTATGATCATACGGACAGAAATGTGGTCTTCGTGGACGATGGCCTGGCCAGAGGAGCAGCGGTGATGGCTCGATGCATGAACTCCATGGGCACTCCCAGAAATCCGTTAGGGGGGCTGCGCAAAGGAGGGTGCATTCTCAAGAAGAGGATGAGCTATGAGGTGGAAAAGGGTCTTGTCCCCGCACCTCAGGAGGCCCGGCCGGATAAGGATACCCACGATTACTTCGAGGGAGGCCACAAGCGAGAATGAGAAGAGATTGAGCAGAAAATGCCACCACTACCCAGATCACATCCTCCTGCCAAGGTCGAGGAGGAGATTCCCATATCCGTGCTGGCAATAGAAGAGCAAGAGGAGACGATCTGGATCTCTTTAAATGCAATTTCAGCCAGCGAATTCCCTCCTTGCATAAAGAATATAATTAGAGGGGCTGGAGGCGAAAAGGGGATGCACAGGAGAGGAGCGATCCTGGCCTCATTCCTGGGCCAATGCGGTTGGAACGAAAAGGAGGCAGGATCCCTCTGGCGGGGTGCTATATCTGCAGAGGAGAGGATCTACAGGAAATGGTTTGGGAATATGAACTGCCCAAAGTGCGAGACTATGCAGCGGCAGAGCAAGGGCTATCCCGACCTGGGCATTGAGGATCTTGAGCTATGCCAGCCGGATGAGAAGTGCCAGAGGATAAAAAGCCCGGTGGAGTATGCTGCAGATCTGTTTGCCGAAGAGGAGCTCTCCAGAGGGAGACAGGAGCACATTCGAACTATATTTCTGGCCCGACTTTTCAACTGGAAGACAGGCAAAGAGTTCGATATCGACCTGACGGCAGAGGAGAAAGAGGATCTGGAGAGCCTGAAAAATAAACAAATGGAGACGGATAGCGCCAACACCATCCTCATCTTCACCTGGACCAAATTCAGGGGAAGGCTCCGTCCCAAGTTTCGTCTTATGGAGACTGATCTGCCTCGAAGGCGGATGTTATCCGAGCTTCTTTAAGGGGCTTGCCACCCGCATGGCCTCTAGGCCCTATTCGAGTACGTTTATCTGCAGAACATCATTGAAGGTCTCACTTCCCTGCAATGACGCGGCAGATACGCTGACGCTGTATTTGCCCGGAGGGACATTGGCATTCCAGATGCCGGTATACTCATTCCCAGAGCCCTTGATCAAGACCACATTTCCCGAATTTATGCCTGTAGAGTTAATTATGGTCGCGCTGGCGGTGATTCTGCTCTGGCTGTCAGAAGTGCTATTACTGTCGCTTGCAGTCTGTCCATCACCAGCGGTGGCAAGTAAGGCAGTGATATTGACGGAACTGCTCGCGGTCACATTTATCGGATCGGCATTGATGCTCAGCAGGAATATAGCTGGCCCAGAATCCGCGTTAGCAGCGGATTCAGTCTGAGCGGGAGCGGCAATTGCTGTGCCTTCTGGGTTCTCCTTCTCGGTCCCGGATTCTTTCTCAAACTGAGAAGTGGTCATGCGCGTTGCCTTTGGTCCATAATCCTGTTGGGTTTCATTAATGGGAATACCTTCCAGGAAGCTGGTTGCGCTTAGGGTCCAGTCTCCTTCCTTAGAACAAGTTGAGCACCCAGCTGATGCGCTGATGGTCAGGGCTGCAGTAATCATTATAAAGACTATGCCAACCGGTATTAACGCTGATATCTTCATGTATTCTCCTCATGTTTATGATGCCCGGATGTATTAATACAAGCAGGCTTCTATGGCTTTGTTTGCACTTTATTTATTTCATCTTAGCGCCCCGAGAACGCTCCGAGTCCGAACCCTCAGCCATGCCCTTCATCCATCATTTTGCATTGATTTTTCGGGCAAGACGATATAATCATATACAAAGAGCATAAAACCCTAATAAGGATGAAGAGGCTTACTGCCTATGTCTCGGGCAACGTACAGCAGAGGGGATACCGTGCCAGGGTCACGGATATAGCCCGGGTACTGGGATTGAAGGGGAAGGTCGAGAACCTGGATGATGGCCGGGTTAAGATAATAGCCGAAGGGGATGAGGACAAGCTGAAGTGGTTTGAAGAGGCCATATGCATCAAGAATACCCTGATTGATGTATCCAGCATAGAGAAGGAGTATTCCACCCCAAGGGACGACGTCAATCGGTTCTATAAGCTGGTGGATAGAGGAGAGACGGATTCTCGGCTGGATACGGCAGCAGACCATCTCAAAAATCTGATCGTCGCCGTGAATAATATGAATCAAAATATTGGCGGTAAGATCGATCAAATGAATGATAATTTAAGCGGCAAGATGGATGTCATGATCGATCCGCAAAAGGATACGCTATCCGGCCAGGAGACTCTCATCGAAGAGGTGAGGCAATCCAGGAAAGAGATAAAGGGCCGCATGGACCAGAGGTTCGATAAGCTTGAAAGCGAGGTGGCAGAAATGAAGGTGGCCCTCAAGTCAAAAGGCATCATTTGAGTCCTGAAATATATTTCAAATGTCGAAGAGGATCCTTTTTCTTATCCCTGAAACTTCCGGTTTGGCAATCAGATCACTCACCCTCGATCTTTTTCTTCCACTCCTCTGCCTCCTTCGCCAATTCTGGCTTTCCCAGCACTCTGGCCACAGATCCTATGGCCTCCAGATAGCGCACCATCTGGTCTAAATAGTTGATCAGATCGCCCTGGTAGGCATACATTCCATATCTATCGCTGAAGTAATCGATGATCTCTTCCGGGCTCTTGCCTTCCGCCCTCAGATCGAGAATGGACAATGATATGCTTTTTTGGACGCAGCCGCAGTAGGGAGACTCCTTGCAGGTGCAGCGGAGAAAGTCGCGGACGAAGTCCAGGCAGTATCTCTGAATCTTCCTCTCCAGCTGGTTCAGGTCGGAGCTGCTTAATAGATCCAAAAATGAGCCATGTAGAGCCCTCTGGGAGACCTGCATATGCAGCTTGGTGGATATATGCTCGGCGAACTTCAGATAAATAGCCTCAAAACCCTCCAGTTCAACTGCCACCTCCAAAGCGGATCTTCCTTTGCCAATCCTCTTAGCGATGAGATTTGTCTGATCTGGAGTGAGAAAATGGGCTGCTGCTGCCGCTCCGAGGCGGGTGGGCTCAAAGCCTTTGACCAAACCTGCCCTCTCGAGAGAATTCAGGGCGCTATCCAGATCATCCAGACCCAGGGTTAGATCATGCAGCTTCTCCAGCTCCTGACGGGATCTGGAGGCGACCGCATTGGCCAAGACCTCCTCTTGCTGCTGCTCATCCGAGAACTCCGGGGCCACATCCTCCATAGCGCCATGCAGAAGGGCAAGTGCCATCTCATCCTCTGACTCCCCCCGACCAGAGGAGAACCGTCGGCCCGGCTCGGCCAAGATGTAGACCAATCCCAGGTCATGATAACCTGGCCTGCCTGCCCTTCCCAGCATCTGATTGAACTCGTGCACATTCAGCCAGTTGATGCCCATGGCCAGGGACTCGAAGACCACCTGGGAGGCGGGAAAGTCTACCCCGGCGGCCAACGCTGCGGTCGTCACCACAGTGCTGATCTTTCCCTGGCCAAATAGCTCCTCGATTCTCTTCCTCTCTGGATACTGCAGGCCGGCATGATAAGCTGCCGCCCCGGGGATCGCCTGAGCGAGGTTATAGCAATTTTTGCGAGAGTTGGTGAAGATTATGGTCTGGCCACGGTAGCCGGTAGACGATGTCAGCTTCTCCGCCTGGGCGACCAACTGGCGCAAGAGCATTCGCTTCTCTTTTCCCGAGGAGAAGATTAGATGGCGCTCAATGGGCACCGGCCGCACCTCGTACTCCACTAAAGCTGCATTCAGCCGCTTGGCCAGGGCCCCCGGATTTCCTACTGTGGCGGAGAGGAAGATGAATTGCGCCTCTGGGGCAGCATTTCTCAGGCGGGCGATCATCCCAGCCAGACGATGGCCGCGTTCAGCATCTTCCAGCATATGAACCTCATCGATCACCACCGTTCCCACCCGCCCCAGGCTTTTTTTGGTGCGGATCACCTGATCTATGCCCTCGTAGGTGCCGGATATTATGTCAGCATTAAGGCTCTGGACGATCTTCCTCTTCTTTCCCAGACGGATGCGACTTGTTCCCACCCGAATGGAGGTCTGAAAGCCCAGTTCATTATAGGCGGAGAGCTGATCGTACTTCTGGTTGGCCAGGGCCACCAGAGGCACCAGAAACAGTAGCTTGCCATTTCCCTGCAAAAGGTTCTTTATCCCCGCCATCTCTCCGATCAGGCTCTTACCAGTAGCTGTAGCTGATACAACCAGCTGACTTTTTCCTTCCAGGAGGCCGGCTGAGATTGCCCTGGACTGGACGGGCAGGAGTCTTGTCAGCCTGCGACGCAACAGCTCCTTAAGGGGTCCAGGCAGGTCGATTGAATCCAGGGGCAGACCAGTTTCCTCATGGCTGGCGGGAATGAAATCAAACCGGGTTAGCTCAGGCTCGAGCCTCTGCAAAGATAGCAGGCCGATGACATCATCCAAAGATCGCCTCTTTTTCAGGATCCTGGCCAGATGGGACTTGGCAGGACGGCTCAGATGATGAAAATCGGCCTCTCGGAGAAGCTCTGCTGCTGCACAGTTCTCGCAGATGCGGGCGCCCTTGTAGGTTATGGCATCTCGCCCCACATAGGTCACCCTCTTCTGCCCCAGACAGTGGCCACAAACCTGGACGAAGCGGTACTGCAGCTGGTAGGAATCCAATAGCTCCAGGAACCTTTTTTCCAGAGCCGAGTCCCCCCTGACGAGATAGATGGCCCCGGCTTTGCGAAGCAGCCTCATAGCATCCTCTGGGGGAAGGTACCTCTCGGCCTCATTCTCCTTCTTGACCAGGAACTTGAAGACCCTTGGCCCCTGGGGCATGTCCTTCAAGCGCAAATGGCCCTCGAAGAGAACCTTGTCCCCGCTCTGGGGCAATAACTGTATGCGAGACCTGTCCGCCTGAGCAAGAACCTGAAAAGTCATCTTTGAATCTGCGAGTTCGATTCAGCCAAGAGTGAGATCTATGAGCTCGTACTTCAGGCCCTCGGACTCCAGGCGGGTTAAAAGGCCGGGGATCTGCTCGTCCACGCTCACCACCAGAGAGCTGACTCCATGGTATGCCGCCTCCACCGCGAACTCCTTGGCACCGAAGAGCACATCCGGCTTCCTGCCGGCCTTCTTCAGAGCCACCAGGGCCTCAATTCCCAGGCACCCCACCATCCTCTCCTCTGAGAGCAGGCCTTTCAAAACCTCCAGGTCAACCCCTCTCGATCCGCCTGCTTGCACTCGCGGAACCTTGCATAGGGTTATCCTCCCCTCCTCCAGGCTTATCAATCCCCGCAAGTCTGAGATGCCCACATCCTCCCCTTCGCTGGCGCTGGCAATGACAATCCCGCTGGCCTCGATCTTTTCTTTTTTGTTGGCATACAATAGGCCGCCTCTCATCTCCAAGGAGGCCCTCTCTCCCTCGACCAAATCGGATTCAGCTATCGCCGTCCAGACGGACACATGGCTGATGATCTCCTCCATCACCACCCGAGCATATCGCTTCAGCTCAGCAGCGCTATCCAGCAGCCACTCCACGCCCTCTTTGGTGATGCTGTAACGCATGCGGCCATCTGTAGTTACCAGGCCGTCTACCACCAGCTCCTTGATGTACTCGGAGATCGCCTGAGGGGTGACACCAAGCTTGTTTGCCACCTCCTTTTGGCGGAGGTTGGGCTGATGGGCAGCAATCTCAACCAGAATCTGAAAACGAGAGCTTTCCCTCTTGCTCTGCAATACATTGGCCATCAGAAATCCTCTTCATAAGGCTCTATCCGCTGTCCTCGCACCGCCAGTCCTTCTGCCCTCTTGGCCACGCCACGAATGAATACCTGACTGAGTCCCAGCTCCCGGGAAAGATTAGAAAGCGAGTTGTTGCCTCCATTAACCATCTTCTGCAGCTTCTCAGTTACCTCCCTCAGCTCCTCATCGGACATAAAAGTAAGGCTGATCAGCTCGCTCAGATCCTCCATGGTGGCTTGGAAGTTGGCCTGGATGCGAGAGTAGGTGGAATGATACTCTTTCTCCGGGCTCTCCCCGGGCTCAGGCACCCTCCACTTCGTCTCTATCAGGCCACTCTTGCGCAGAAGGGCTACGCTTCTGTGGACGCCAGCGTCATCGCCGAAAAGGCCAGCTAGCTCCCGCTCAGTTCGCCATTCCCGGCTTAGCTCATCGAATATCTTCTTATGAACGGCTGAGCCAAAGGCCTGCAATAATGGAACCAGATCTGATGGATCATTGATGATCCGCGTTCTTTTTCCAGTCACAAGAACCTCACGGTAATAACTAGGATTGACATTATGCCTTTTCTTTGATAAAGCTTTTGAAGATCAGATCAGATCAGCCTGATGGTTTCCAGGTTCATGGGAGCCATGGTGGGAATCCGGTATCTTTTGTAGATGGAGCTGGCCAGATCCAGACAGTTGCCCTCCTCACCATGGTTGGTTAGAACCCGGCCTGGCTTGGGATATATGCGCCTCAGGTACTCCATGAGCTGCTGGCGATCGGAGTGACCGGAGAAGCCATCGACTGTTGTAACCTCCAGGTTGATCTTCACCGTCTGGGTCTTTCCATCCACAGATAGCGGGACCTCCTTCCAGCCCTTCTGAATCCGTCTGCCAAGGGTTCCCTCTGCCTGATAGCCGACGATGACCAGGGTATTCTTCTCATCCGGTCCCAGGCGCTTGAGATACTCGATCACCGGTCCGCCATTGAGCATGCCGCTCGTCGCCAGTATAACGCAAGGCGGCCCTTCAACTATCTCCGTCCTCTGCTTGGGAGACTCCACCTGGACAAAGCACTCCGCCAGGAATGGATTGATCCCCTTATGGAATATAAGGTCCCGCAGATCGTTATTGAGGTACTCCGGGTATGAAGTATGAATGGCAGTGGCCTCATAGATCATGCCGTCCAGGCAGACCGGCACCTCATCGATCACCTTCTTTCTGATGGCCTCCTCCAGGACTACCATCACCTCCTGGCTGCGGCCCACAGAGAACGCGGGGATTACAACCTTGCCGCCCCGGTTGATGGTCTCCTTTACCACTTTGATCAGATTGATCTCCGCCTCCTTGCGAGAGGGTTGGATGCTGTTCGTCCCCCCGTAGGTGGCCTCGGTCACCAGGGTCTCCAGGCGGGGGAAGTTGCAGACCGCCGGATCGAAGAGCCTGGTTCTCTCGAACTTATAGTCTCCAGTAAAGGCCACATTGTATAGGCCGTCACCGATATGGAAATGGGCGATTGATGAGCCCAGGATGTGCCCGGCGTTGTGCATGGTCAGTTTGGTATCGGGAGCAATGTCGGTAACGTCTCCATAGTTGAGGGTGATGGTATGCTTAAGCGCCTCGCGAATCATTCCTGAGTCATAGGGAAGACGGTTCCCCTCCCTGCCCGCGATCTCGATGTAATCCAGCTGCAAGAGAACGAAAAGATCCCTGGTAGGGGGAGTGCAGTAGATGGGGCCCTCATAGCCGTACTTATAGAGCATGGGAACAAGGCCTGCATGGTCCAGGTGAGCATGGGTCAGGACCACAGCATCGATCTGGTTCAAGGGATAGACCTCAGGCACATAGAGGTATGGGGTGGCTGAGTCATCCGATCCCACATTTATTCCGCAGTCGATGATGATACGGGACTCTGGAGTGGAGAGGAGCATACAGCTTCTGCCCACCTCCCGACAGCCGCCTAAGGTGGTTATTCTGACCCACTGGTCCTTGGAAGCAATATCACGGTGGATCTTCCTGCCCACTGTGCGCAGGATGTTTTTTCTCTCGCTCTGCACGCTGCGCAGGTAATCCTTGATATTAGCGATGGTCGAAGATCTAACCGGCGGGGTTCTGACCACCTTCGGCGTCCAGCCGATCAGCTTTGTGATCTCCCGCAGGGTGGCACCATGGCGGCCGATCACCAGCCCGGGCTTCTCCGCCTCGATCTGCACCTCACCGGTCTCGCCGTCGAAGTGGTAGTTGGTGAGGACTGCCTCTTTGGGCACGACCTCCTGGATCTTTAATATGGCAGATTCAGGATCTGCCAATACCTTCAGGTCCGGCCGGACCACCACTCTTTTGCGAAGCTCTTTGGCGAGGTTCCTTATGATCTCGCCGTCATCAGCCACCTTCTTGGGGTCATCGGTGTAGATGACCAGCTCCGGACCCTCGAACTCCAGCCCCGTGACGTTGATGTCCGGGGGCAGTTTGCTCTGAACCTTGCGTTTGAGCTCAAAAAGTACTTCTTCTACCGACAATATTACACATCCAAAAAAGATTAAATGAGATTCATAATCTCCGAATACTCCGGCTCGCCTACCTCCTCATATTTATCTGTAATCCTAACGAGCTCGATCTTATCACCAGAAGCGGAATCTCGCTTCAAAGCGTTATGAATTGCCCTAGCCGCCAGAACAGTTCCATCTTCGACGCTGATACCCGGCTTGTACATGGCCTCCAATACGCCATAAGCGACCGGAGAACCGGAGCCAGTAGCGACAATCCTTCGCTCCTCGATCTGACCTCCCAGGGCATCCAATGAGTAAATCCTGGGGCCGTATCTGTCCACACCGCCCATGATGAGCTGAACCATAAAAGGATAGTAGCGCCTGGATGAGAGAATATTGGCGAGCATGGTTGTGACGGCCTTGACCGTCAATCCTTCGCCCCTTTGCATCTTATAGAGCCTGGCCTCCACCTGAACCATCCGGACAAGAGACTGGGCATCACCTACACCTCCGGCAGTGGTCATACCCACCAGGTCGTCGATCTGATAGATCTTCTTGGCCTGGCTGCTGGCTATGAAGCTGCCCATGGTAGCACGGCTCTCCGATGCAAGGACTACACCTCCATCACAGAGTACACCTACCGTAGTTGTACCTTTGAACACCTCGACCATTCAATTACCTCAGCTAAAATCGGAAAATGGACAAGCATGCTTGGCGTTCTGCAATATAAATACTTTTTGCACGCCATATTTCGATCGGCTGAAATACTGTGAGAGTGCAATGACCTGATGTGATCGATTTAGCAGACTGGATATACAGGTACTACATCCACCCCATTATCTATGATACGAGCTACAACCCAGTGGACACGATCACCTGGGCGGTGGTGCTGGGCCTGGCGATACTGGGACTGGTGAAGCTCTTTCGCCATTATCGTCTGGCGATCGATGAGCGGATGGTCTTATCTACCCTGCCCTACATCCTGGCTGGCTCGAGCTTGAGGGTGATCGAGGACGCGGAGATCGTGCAACCGCCCTGGAGCTATCTATTAATCACTCCCCTCATATTCTTACTGGTCTTCCTGGTCACCGCTGGATCACTGATACTCACCAGAAGGCTTCAGGGGGACCAATTCCATCACGGCTACGCCGCCATAGGCCTTGCCTGGACCCTGTTCAATCTCATGCTGCTTTTCGGGGTGGGCCTGGAGAACGGCTGGGTCATCGGGGCAGTATTTCTGCTCGGCTCCGCCCTGACTGGAGGATTGCTGCTCTCTCGCAGAGCCATATCTGGCCTATCCTTTTTGGATGACAGGTTTAACCTCATGATCGTCTATGCCCATATGCTCGATGCCAGCTCCACCTACCTGGGAGTGGACTGGTTTGGCTACTATGAAAAGCATGTCGTCCCCACGTTCCTCATCGATCTGGCAGGAACAGCGGTGGTCATGTACCCACTGAAGTTGATCGTGCTCCTGCCCGCCCTTTTTATGATCGATAAGGCCATCGATGACCGATCCCTGAGAAACCTCACCAAGCTGGCCCTGATCACCCTGGGCCTGGCACCGGCGGTGAGAAACACCCTGCGGCTGGCGCTGGGCGTTTGAAAGGGAAAAGATATGGAAGTCAGCTATGGCAAGGCCGGGAGAAGGAGCTGGCAAAACTTTTAAATGGTCTCCAGCCCGGCAGGCAGTCACCATCTGCGGCCCTGGAGGCATGGGAAAGACTGCTCTTGTCGCAGAAGCGATCTGACAGCTCTCACCAGGCAACGATCCGCCGGAGCAGTTTCCGGATGGCATCATCTTTCATACCTTCTACCACAAGCCTTAGGCAGCTTTAGCCCTGGAGGCCATTGCCAGGGCTTACGGAGTTGATCCGCGTACAGGAGCCTTAGATGCCGCCCGAATGGCTTTGAGCAGCCGCCAGGCTCTGATAGTACTGGATGGAACTGAGGCTGCCGACGACCTGACAGAAATCCTGTCCATCACAGGAGGCTGCGGGGTGCTCATAACCACCCGGAGGCACAGCGATGCACCTGCCGACTTCTGCGACATGCCTCCGTTACCCCTGGCTGAGGCGGTGCAACTCCTGCAATCCTGGGCCGGCACGATGGCTTCCGATGAGAAGATCTGCCAGAGCATCTGTGGCATTCTGGGAGGCCTGCCTCTGGCCATTTTCCTGGCCGGCCGCTACATGGCTCACAAGCGTCAGTTTGGCAGCGAGTATCTGGCATGGCTCGAGAAGACGCCTCTGGCCGCTCTGGATATGGGAGAACGAGAGCATCGGAGCATCCCTCTCCTGATGAAGCACAGCCTTGAGCAGGTGAGCAATCCAGCTCGAGCCTGTCTTGGGGTAACGGGAATTCTGGCCTTGCGGCCTTTCGAGGGCCAGGACTATTTTCAATCTGGGTTTTATGAAGGTCTTTTCTATATCATCGCCCAGATGTTTTTCGTGTTGTTGACCTATTCACTGTGCCTCATGGTGAATCGGCGTCTGATCACTGCCATCGAGGCGGAGGAGAGAAAATTCACACGGGTGTTTCATTCCGCGCCCTATAGCATGTTGATCACGCGGCTCGCCGACGGGGCGGTCCTTGATGCCAACGCCTGCTTTGCCCGTATCATGGGCTACTCGCTTGATGACATCATCGGAAAGAAATCGACCCGAGAACTGCAACTCTGGCCGCATGAGGAAGACCGGGAGTCGCTGGTCCGCGAATTACGCGAGAAGGGCGTGGTGCACAACATCGAGACCGT
>ENA-UOOK01000862-UOOK01000862.1-fermentation-metagenome-genome-assembly--contig:-NODE-862-length-40668-cov-26.215596_pt1 | contig 40668 bp, 41 predicted proteins | sample MGYA00245777_ERZ724023 | MGnify/ENA primary metagenome ERZ724023 (study PRJEB28704, sample SAMN03018312) | fermentation metagenome | biome: anthropogenic terrestrial biome; feature: soil; material...
TAAGTCATTGATATATAGATATTCTTGTTTCTATTCGTATCTATTATAGAAACGAAAAAAGAAGCGTCAGAAGGAAACAAACCGTTGCTATTAATCTATATGTGTTAGAGAATGGATTAAGATTCTAGGGGGCCCTGAATCGGGGCACCCTTATTAATAAACACGTTGTAATACGGTGATAATTAATCTATTGTTGGAACTTTTGTGACGCGGAAATATGAAATAATGGCATAATATAAAAGAGCTACTGCCCTCTGCAACATCGAACGATCAGACGATCAAACGATCTACAATGCTCCCCTGACAAGTAGCTCCATTCTTGAAATAAAGTTCTTTAGAAAAACGGATTAATCCAATGAATTTATATCTTCATAAACGAGTTAAGCCAGCCTATGGGCACAGAAATTATGCAGAGACTCACGCTGCAAAGAAGCGTCACAATTCTGTGGCATAAAATTGAAAAAGAGCAAACTTATTAATGAAGTTGGCGCTTTATCTACCACGTTACCTTCAAGCAATCAGTCTGCCCTTACTGGGACCAAAGACACAAAGCTTTTTTCTATTTTTCTTTACTCGGCAGCACCATGCTGCTTATCCATTTTGTGGCACAAAATTCAAACCAGCTCATCATAGTTTTCCCCAAGTATTTCTTTCTTAATACAATAGCTCACAAAGTCTGACCGCACTATGTCCGGGAAAAGCTGGTCAAGACAATGTATAGCGGTTTGATCCAGGTAAAAGGTAACACGTTTACGTACACCGTTGCAATACGGCTTGCGGCCTCTTTTATGACGTTTTTCCTTGTTGTTATGCTCGTTCATTACGTGCGGTTTTCCAGGTTAAGTTTTCAGGGGAAAAAAGGATTGAATAATCCCCTTGGAACGATCTACGGGTTTTGATATCAGGAACACAGGGAAGACCTTTATGGTTGTGTTCATTATCTTGGATTTCACAGATAACATCATCAAGACATTCTGCTTTCACATAGATGGCCTTACGTTCTTTGGCATGTTCTTCAAGTATAAAATGAAGGTTATTCTCAGAAGGGCCCAATGTATCTATTGCAACCATATAAGCCCGGCCATCGGCAATTATCTGTATTAGGTCCACCACTAAAAGTTCAGACTCTTTTGGTAGGGAAGGATTAATGCATTTAACAGCTACACTTCTGAGGTAAAGCTTGGCGGAATAGCCTTGAAGCTTTGCCCATTTTTTAATCTCTTTGTGCAATGGAGAAAAATTTAGGCGGGATGCCTGTTTGGAGTTGTTTAAGAATTTAACTTCGGTGTGGTACTTCTGTTCCCTATCGGGTGTTATTACTGAATAAAGCATATTTAAAGTTTTTATTGGTGAATATTCAATTTTGAATGGTTATACTTTAATAAGACAAGGGATCGCCTCTCCAACATCTAGTAAAGATTTTATATGAACATATCGGCCTCCAGATTGTTCAGACAATGCCTTGATCTGATGATGTATAGATAGTGTGTAATCTCCATGTGTCACAATGCCCAACAAATAGTGCTTATTATTTGCGAATACCTCGATCACATCCACCATACAGGCCGCATCATTATCACATTCCGATTGTGTATATACGTTACGAATTTTGTAACGATGGAAATTTACATATTGTTGTATACGAAGATGAAGGGGAAATGCTTTAAAAGTATGTTTAAAGTCGTCGTCAGAAATTAAGGCTAACTTTTTAAATGGCATTACATTTTCCGCAAGTACATAGGGGTTAACTTCAATCATGGCTAGTAATCTTTTATTTCTGAGAATTGTTTATTGGTTCTGAATAGTATCGTTCCCGTCGCACCGTCTCTTTGCTTTGCAATATCCAAGAACCCCAAGCCCGCTGTAGAGACTCCTATTTGTTCTCCGATATCAATGGTCTTGATGCCGTACACCTCAGGACGCATTAAGAGAAGCACCAGGTCCGCATCTTGCTCTATGGCTCCGGACTCTCTCAGGTTAGCCAAAGAAGGGCGTTTTCCCGGGTTGTTTTCGGCCTCCCGGTTCAGTTGGCATAAAAGGATAACCGGTACTCCAAGCTCCTTGGCAAGCAGTTTTAATGCCCTTGTCATTGTTGCAACCTGTTGTTCCCGGATTTGATGTCTGTCATCCGGCTCTACCAATTGCAAATAATCAATAATAACCATGTCCAAGCGCTGCGTCCTTTTATGCAGGAGACACTCGGTTCTGATTTTACGCACAGTCTGCAAAGGGGCATCATTGAGGGTGATAGGCATTTGTTGAATAAGTGATCCGGCTGCGGTAATCTTATCCCAGTCTGCCTGTGTCACTTTTCCCGCACGGTAATCTTCTGAAGACACCTTTGACATGCTGATTAAGGCACGATCCAACAAAGCAGGAGATGTCATTTCTAAAGATAAAATGAGAGAGGAAAAGTTGTGTGCTGCTGCCGCTAAGGCGAAGTGGATAGCCAATTGTGTTTTACCCTGTCCCGGTCTTGCTGCAAGTACTATGAGCTGATTTCCCTTCCATCCGTTTGTCAGCTGATCCAGCTTCGTCAAGCCAGTAGGGATGCCGTTATGGCCGCCGTTTTTAGCTCTTGCGGTGCGAGCTTCCAACTGCTCCATGCATTGCATAATAACTGAGGAGACAGGCAATGATTTGTGCTTATCTACAAGCAGGCCACTAATTTCGTCTGTACCAGAATAAACGGTTCCCAGGATATCATCAAGCGGCTTTTGATCGCAGACTTCCTGCTGGATTTTTTTCGCCATCTCAAGAACCTTGCGTTTTACATAACGCTCTTTGAGCATCAAGGCATGCTCGCACAACCGGCCCCCAATGACTAGCCCTATCTCGGCAAGATAGCCTACACCCCCTGTTTTTCGGTATATATCATTTCCCTGTAAAGCTGTATCTACAGTGCTCATGTCGATCGTTTTTCCCTGGTCGTATAAATTCAAACACGCGGAGAAAATTGTCTGGTGTGCTGGCTTCTCGAACATTGCTGAAGAAAGTACATTTGCGGCATCCCCAAAGTCTGCGTATCCGGATATTATTGCACTTAATATATTTTTTTCCAAATTCATAAGAAAGGATTAATTTTTAGTGTTTTTTCTTCTTGTTGTTCTTTTACGATCAGTTCATCTTCCCATGAGCTGTTGCGCAAGTACGTTTCAGGGTTTTTCCGAAATTGTTTATCATGTGTGGCCTGGATATAAGCTGGGAGGTTTTCAAAGATTTTGTTCCTGTCGTTCCCCGATAAATTATGGAAGAGTTTTTCGCATTTCGCCCGTCCAACTTTTTTGTCGTAGAGATTCCAGAAGCGATCAAAAGACGAGTTATCTTCATCTAGTGTTTGGAGTTCCTGTTGCCCTTTATCAGAATTATCGGTTTTATCATTATCAGTCCTCCCTTCAAAAAGGGGGTTAGGGGGTATATTATTCTTTTCTTCTTTCTTTCTTTTATTCTTTAGACGTGCTGCATCTGGTGTTCGGTTGCCGGTTCGGATATTGGTCCGTTGTACAGCTCCGCCCGGGTCTGTTATCGCATCCATATCCTTTGTGGATAAAGGATTTCGAGTAGCTCCGTCTGTAGTTCCGCTAGTAGATCTGTTAGTAGCTTCATCAGTAGCTCCGTTTCCTTGATACTCTTTATAGTCCCTAATTGTGTATACATTGACGATAGGCAACTTTTGTACATGCAGCCGTTCTGCGTCAACAAGTCCTTCTGTAAAACGCATGACTCTATTTCTCGACCATTTCCACCGCTTGGCCAATTCGGTAATACTACGGCATACCTGACCACGTTTAACGACAATTTTTACGCCTCTTACAAGTGCGGTTGTATCCTGATAATTAGCAAGTATTATCAGGTCTACCCACGCTTGTGTTCTAGTAAACGGTTCTGAAAAATAATGGCTGTCTTCAATGATGTGCCTTGGAAGTTTTATGAATCCTTTATTTAACATAATCCAATTTTTTTCTCGCTTTATTTATCGGTTCTATTACCGAGTAGTTTCTCGATATCACTCTTCCGGTATCGGACCTTGGTACCAATGCGTATTGGGATTAGATAATTCTGTTTCTCCCATCTGTACAGGGTAGTTACATGAATGTCCAACATCTCAGCCACCTTTCTAGGAGAGAGATAAACTTCATTACGTTGCGCGTCCAATTCGTTCTTAGCACGCTCGAAGGCCTCTTGATTAAGACGATTCAGGGTGCTTACCAAATCATGCTCGTTGAGTAGAAATATATTTTCTTTCATAATCGTGATATTATTTTTTTTGTCTTTCCTTGCATGCTGATCAGTCATGCAATTGTTTGACATTGCAAGTTTATGTAATATGAGAAACAAAAAACCCCTACAGTAGTCCACTGTAGGGGTAATGCGGGGTGCTATTTATTTATTAGCCATTTATGTGTGAGGGTTAAAACATAGCATCAATCTCTTCATATCCTTTTGGACGACTCCCGGTTTTGACCCAATCATTCTTTGCTCCTCTAAGATTGGTTACTTGGAAATCATTTTCGAATGATTTCCATTGTGTTCTATCATCAGGGTATTTATTAATCAGTTCGCAATGTAGTTTGTCAATAAAATAGGCTAGCAACGCCTTGCTTTTTTCCCATTCTATATAAAAATCTATTGGTTTGTCACCTCCGTTAATAACATATGAAAAGTTGTTAAAATCATAAGGTTCGAAATAACCTTTTAAATTCTTAAACAAGCTTTTTACAATTTCAATATCTATCTGCTTTCTTTCAATAATCTTGTTGTCAGGTGATAAGGCCTGTTTGGTCTTCGCTATCTTCAAATTACTCTGCTCCCTTATGTTATTAATCTCCTCCTGTATAAAATCATTGACGCTATCCTGTGTTTGATCGTCAAAATGACCAGTAGCCTCGACAAAACAATCAAAGTTTGAAATATTGTTCATTTTCAAGGCTTTAGACAAGTTTAGTAAGAAAGTAACTTTCTCTTCACTTGTTGGCAGGCTCTCAATCCTTGCATTGATTCTCCTTAATGAATACTCCCAATGTACTCGGTTGATCTGGTTTGTTGGCAGAAACTCTATTATCATAACATATTAGTTTAAATTTGTGGTACAAAATTAGAGTGAATAAAATAGCATATCGGGGAGGTGTCAAAATCGTTATGAACAGCTTTTTTAACAACGATATAAATGCTTTCTGGAAGAAGCAAAACCACTCAGCCTATCGTAGAATGACAAATTAATGACAAAAAGTAAAAAAGAAAAAAGCCAACCAGCTTTTTATCAACTGATTGGCTTCTTATGGAGCGGTCCGGACGGGACTCGAACCCGCGACCCCGTGCGTGACAGGCACGTATTCTAACCAGGCTGAACTACCGGACCTTGATTGTTTGGGAGGGCAAATGTAGGCAATGTTTTTGAAACTGCAAAAAAACTGAAATGCACGTTTCCGTATTTCTTTTCTTTCACAAAATGCTCTGATCCGGAAAAGGAAAATGTAGCAGGATGTTCTAACACAAGCATTCCATTTTCTTGCAGGATGCCGGCATTAAGTATTTTTTCCGGCAGATTATCCAGGCCTGGCAGGTCGAAGGGGGGATCGGCAAATACCAGGCTGTATTTGCGGGTGCAGATTTTCAGGAAATCAAACACATTGGTGCGTACCACCTGTATGCTGGAAGCAAGACCCAAGGCTGCCGCGGTTTCTTTGATAAAGGCGGCATGCAGTGAATTCATTTCGACACAAGTAACAGCAAGACAACCCCTGGAAGCGAATTCCAGAGAAATGCTTCCGCTTCCGGCAAACAAATCCAGTACGGTTGTGGTGTTGAAATTCAGGGAATGCTCCAGCACATTGAAAAGGCCTTCCTTGGCAAAATCGGTAGTGGGGCGTGCTTTGAAGGTTTTTGGCGGCAGGATTATACGCCCCTTCAGACTTCCACTGATGATTCGCATACCGGGAAAAAATGAGGTCCATACTGAAGGCTCAGGGCTTCTGACGGGAAGAGGCCTGTCGGGGAGGTGGCAACCGTCACCGAGGGAAAATAGTTGCACAACTGCTTGGTGTGCGTCGGTTTGAAAGGACCGCTTATGTAAAGGTTCAGGCTTCCGGGATTGAGCTGCCATTGTTTAAGGGCAAATAAAAGAAAATACAGGGCTGTGCTGAAACGGTCTATTGCATAGGAATTGCATAGCAGCAGACGCTCCCCCTGCATCAATATCAGGTCTACGTGTGTATGGGAATAGTGCATCAAAGCCCTTGAGTATTCTTTCCGCTCCATAATCAAATGGAGCAGTGGCATGACCGAGGCATAAAACCTGGCCTTGTGCTGGTATTTGAACACCATGGCGTTGACCGGAGCGGGGAGGGCATAAATGCAGGTGGCTTCCTGGGATGCCAGTTCAGAATAGTTGACTTCGTCCAGGTAGGCTACCTCAAATAGCTGACGGAGTACTTCAACAGCCTGTTCGGCTTCAAAGATAGAGATGGGAATGAGGGTATATTTGTGCGTGTCAATCATGACATCGCAATGGTTGAAACGCTTCTGGAGAATAGCTTCCTGTCGGAACACGTTTCCCACTTCTTTTGCCCACTCGTTATAATCGTTTCCGGGAAAGGAATACATATGATTTTGCCATATAAGGCATTCCTGTGTATGGGTGTCCTGGATAACAAAAGAAAGTCCATTCACCCCAATATGAATGGACAATCTGTGATTTGCCTGCGGTATTTTGCTAATCGCAGACATGTTGTTATTCCCAGTTACCAGCGTTGTTGTTTGGTTGGTCTATGCTACCCACCTTAACACCAGGATAACGGTTGGATATGTTGCGCTCTTCATTCAGGTTGACTATCAGCTGGCGGTTCATGCCCCTCAGGAGAACGTCATAAGGTGTACATGCCTCAAAAAGAGGAACGTCCACGCCCGATACTTTTTTTACCACAGCCCTGATTTCAAATTCCTCTCCTACCAGCGGAACCCAGCGAAGGGAGTCAATGTTGAAACCCTGGTATTTGAGTAGGGTATCCTTCACAGCCATTTCCATACTGTCACGAAATACACGCCCCTGTGCTACAGCTAACGAGTCGTCCAATGAACCTACCTGGCGAACAATTGTTATGAAACCGTTTTTGTAAAAATTTTCCAGAGTATCAAAACTGCCAGCGTACTTTCCGAACTCTGTTTTGTAAGTGGACTGTAGGGTGCGGATGTCTTTCAACCGCTCTATAGCCAGTAATTGACGGAAATTACGTTGTTTTTCGAAATTTATGGGAGCGGTCAGGCTCCTGACAATGGCGTAGCCCAAAGCAATGATAATCAAGGGCAGAATAACAATGGTTAATATTTTCTTCATTATTGAATTATTAAAAAATCTATCAGAAGTCTTGCAAAATTAGGAAAAAAAATAACCTCTGCAATAAATCAATTATATTTGCAGCAATATCTTTTTATGAAAGCCCTGTTTCCAAAAAACCTGATTACCTGCTGGGATCAAGCCATCACCCGATCCGCCCGGATCGTGCTGGCTACACATATCAATCCGGATGGCGATGCAGTGGGAGCCCTTACAGGATTGGGATTGTTCCTAAGGCAACAAGGCTACGGGGTGACCTGCATTTGCCCCAGTCCTTATCCCGGTTATTTGGACTTTTTAGATAAGGGGAAGGATATTTTGGTGTTTTCACACCAGAAAGAAGAGGTCATCAGAGCTGTAGAAGAGGCGGATATAGTGGTGGCAGTGGATGTGAGCGGATTGTCACGGATGGAAGAACTGAGCCGTGTTTTATTGGAAAGCCGGGCTTTCAAGGTGCTGATGGACCATCATATAGACCCTGCACTGGAGGATTTTGACCTGGTCTTTTCAACGCCTCAGGTCAGCTCTACCTGCGAATTGATATTCCGGTTACTCAACGCCTGGAGACCACAAGTAGTCTTTTCAAAAGAGCAGGCTACCGCTTTTCTGACAGGCATAATCACGGACACCAATCAGTTTGCAAACAGCGTATATCCGGAAACATTCCAAGCAGCATCGCTCCTGCACCGGTGGGGCGCCGATTCAGAAATCATATTCAGCCAGGTATACCAGAATTTCACCCTCAACCGGATGCACCTGATGGGATATGCCCTCCGAAACATCAGGGTTCTTCCCGAGTTTGGCGCAGCGTATATTGTACTTACAAGGGATGTTCTGGAAGCGTTTGATTACCACAACGGGGATACCGAAAGTTTTGTCAATTTTCCTCTTGCCATCAAGGGGATCAACGTCTCGGCCTTTTTCCTTCAGAGGGAGGATTACATAAAAGTATCGCTCCGGTCAAAAGGAGCGATTGCCGTTAACGGAATAGCAAAGCAATTCTTCAACGGAGGAGGCCATTACAATGCTTCGGCGGGTAAAATGGAAGATGCTCCCGAGAAGATCGAGAATTTGCTGAAAGAAGCCCTGGGCACAATAATTGCATAACTGCAGATCAGGAATGAGAACATATTTGGTCTTGCTTGCCGGATTGCTCCTTGCGGTTGCTTCCTGTACAAAGGAAGACCGCAAATTGATGCTCATAAAGCAGGAAGAAGAAATTGACCAGTTTGTCCAGACCCTTATCAAAGACACCGTTTATTACCAGAAAGGGGTGGTAAGGGCCGTTCTGGAGCCCGGAAAGCCTGTTACCCCGGCCGATACACTGACAACGGGGGATACCGTTTATTTTTACTATGCGGGACATGTTTTTTCCAGGGGAAAGGGTGAGTTGTTTCATACCAACTCAGACAGTGTGGCGGCAGTTTATAACAGGACACTTTCTGCAGACCAGGCAGTGGTAAGGTCCGGGGTAACTGGCCAGGGGAAATTTCTGAAAGGACTGGATTACGGATTTATGGGTATGTCTGCCGGCGAACATGCCTATTTGATTTTCAATGCCGAATACGGATACGGCAACACAACAGTAGGCCAGGTGCCCCTTATGTCGCCCCTGTTGTTTGAGATCTGGATAGAACGGATTGTAAAAAAACAGATATCTTTGCAGGAATGAAAAAATTGATTTACCTGACAGCGGCAGTTTTGGCAACCATACCGGTTTTACTGTCTTCCTGCGCCCGGGAACAAACAGAGTCTACACGCCAGGCACATGAAAAAATGCTGGCCGCACATGTCAAGGTCATCCATCACGATACATTGCAAAAAACAGAATCAGGTCTTTACTTCACCGTAGTGCGCAAAGGTTCAGGGATGCCGACTACGGACTCATCCACTGTTTTTGTAAGGGAAACTGTTCTTGATCTCAAATATAACATCCAGGCCAGCACAGATGAATATGTTGCAAGGCAGTTGGGGGCTTATAGTCAGGCCAACGCCTACATTCCCCTTTTATGGTACATGGGGAACTATTCAATCATGATGGGGCTAGAAGAAATGCTGCTAGACATGCGGGAAGGAGAGTTGCGCCGGATATGGCTTCCCTATTGGTTGTCGGCTTATCAGGAAGGGGGAAGTTCAGAAAATTCCACAGCCATGGTATATGATCTGGAATTGGTCAGGGTGGTCAGCGATATTGACAAGTACCAGATAGACACCCTGGAGTCTTTCCGGGACAGGTTTTATCCCGGGGTGGATTCCCTGGAAAGAGGGTTTTACAAAGTGACACTGATCCCGGGTACGGGAGATTCGGTGCAGGCTTCAACCACTGCAAAAGCATGGTATATAGGCAAATTTCTGAATGGCCATGTGTTTGACACCAACGTGGCCGATACGGCACAAAAATATAGGATTTACAACTCAGGTAAAGATTATTCAGCCCTTCAGGTGTCTATTCCAGCCAAGGACCAGGAGGAAGACACAAACCAGGAGGAGGGATCTGTGGTCAAAGGATTCAGCAAATGCATGCAGGACATGAAATATGGAGAAGTTGCCGTTTGTTTTTTCCATTCAGACTACGGGTATAAGCTCGAAGGCAAGCAGTCCTCCGCTTCTGGCGTTTACCTGGGAGGCGGCATCCCTTCCTATATGCCTTTGTTTTTCTGGATATACGTGCCATTAAACAATTAACGGTATTACAAAAAAAAATAGCGCAGGTGCATGCAACGTTTTTGTATGCACCTGCATCTACTATTTGGTTTTAGGTTTATAGGTTTCAACGGTAGAGGTTGGTCCGGTTCTCGGACCATCCTCTTGTTGTTTTTACCAGGAGTATTCTTTGGGACTTTTCATTCCCGGCAATCCAAAATAACTGGCATTCGTTTTACCTTTTATCCACACCTTGGTGTGAATATAATCAGGGTGATCCACTACATTCAGGGCGTCACGTATGGCTCCCAGGGGTAGTTCTACGGGATACGACATTGGCTTCTCAATGTAGGAGTCAGTGTCGGCAAGGGCGAGGTTTGTAGCGCTGTTGCTACCCCCGTATAAGAATGACCCATTGGACGAATAACAACCGACAATATACCCGCACACCCAGATATCATTCAGGCCACCTTCCAGGGTACTGGCCTGTGCAATGGTATAAGCCGTTTCTTTTGTAAGGCCGCGTACTGTGCCACCGGTGTCGTTCCATAGACTGGTTATCCAGCTACGCGTGGTGTCTACGGAAACTGTAATGACAGGTTCCACATTGTCCTGTGTACCACCCGATTCTTCCACCAGGAATGTGTACATGTACTTTTCCTGGATCTGTCTTTCAACCGGATCTGAGGATGAGCCGTCCGCCGTCAGGGTCAGGTTTATCTGCCCTGGGAAAAAATATCCCCACCTGTCTTCCGAAGTACTGTCATAATTCAGGGACCCTCCGGTTCCCGAAATATTTATGCTGTAGCTTGCATGTTGCACAGAGAATGCTTCTGAAAACACCACGCGTACCCCTGCGTTTACCTGTTTGCAGACCAGGAAAACCTTACAGGATTCCCCTCCTACGACGGCTGCTGTATCACGGCAATAATAATATGGTTTGTCAAAAGCCGGTACTGTAAATGTTTCATTGAATACTTCTATTACATAATACCCCGGCTCAAGGGACAGGGCAGATCCCGTGATGGCTTCCACGGTAGAGTTATACAGCGTATCCCCGCCTTGCTTAATCAGCAGGAATACATAATTGTCCAGGCTGGCGCTCCTGGTCCTGACACCAAAAGGTGTTTCTACAGCCACATCCACAATAAGGGTTCCGTTTGGACCCGGCACGATCTTAAGTCCGTTGCATGCCCACAACGCGGCGAAAAGAATGCATCCCGCCGCTTTCAAAATGTTTCTCCTCATAAGACTTTTTTTTTGTTCAACAGGGGTGAAATTAATACTTCATAAAAGCAAAAAGGAGACAAAGGGTATAAAACTCAGAAAACATTCCTAAATTTGTAATTCGTTTTCAATAGCTCAATGCATGTCATCTATTCATAAACACCCGATTCTTCCCATTCCGGAAGAGGATAAAATTGCTTTTTTATTTGAAGGACAAACAATTTACGGTCAAAGGGGCTTTACCATAGCAGCCGCTTTGCATCAGGCCGGCCTGTTGGTCCATAAACACAGCCTGAACCACAGGAACAGAAGCCTATCCTGCGGGATAGGGAAATGCGGAGCCTGTGAGATGCTGGTAGACGGGAAGGTACGCAGGATCTGCATCACCAGGGTAGACGGAGTGAAAGAGGTGCAGCGCATTCCCGACGGGTTCCTGGCAGAAGGCGGCTCTATTCCAGGCTCCCATTCTGTAAAAGCGTATAAAACCTTTGTGGCCATCATAGGAGCAGGGCCGGCAGGCCTTGCAGTACGGGAAGAACTGGATAAGAAGGGGATTCCAAACCTGGTTATTGACAACAATACCCGGATAGGAGGCCAGTTCAACATGCAAACCCATCAGTTTTTCTTTTTTGAAAAAGAAAAACGTTTCGGAGGCATGCGCGGATTTGAGATTGCAGCCAGTCTGGCCGGTGAAAACCATGAAGGCATTCTGCTTAACAGCACAGTATGGGATATATTTGACAATAAAAGACTGGCAGTCAAGAATATTGAAACACAAGAAATTTTCTATGTAGATGCCGAGTACCTGGTCATAGGAACCGGGGCCGTTCCGTTCATGCCGGCTTTTGGCAACGACGATGTGCCGGGGGTATACACTGCGGCCGTTTTCCAGAGGATGATGAACAGCGAGCTTACCCTGTTGGGCCAGAACATCCTAACCGTTGGGGCCGGCAATATTGGATACCTGACTTCATACCAGGCCATGCAGGCCGGAGCAAAAGTAAGGGCCATCATAGAGGCCATGCCCCAGGAAGGAGGATTCCCCGTGCAGGCCAACCGCGTAAGGCGACTGGGAATACCCATCATAACATCCCATATGCTCCTGGAAGCCATCCCCAACAGGGACAATACCGGAATAACCGGCGCAGTGATAGCGCAATGCAGGGATTTTAAAGTCATTCCCGGAACTGAGAAAAAACTGGAAGGAATTGATACCATCAATATTTGCACAGGTCTGATACCCGATGACCAGCTCTTGCTCAAAGGCCGGCAGGCATTCGGCCTGAGGTGCCATGGTGTGGGGGATGCCATTCGCATTGGCGAGGGTACCTCTGCGGTGCTCCGGGGAAAACAGTGCGCCCATGAGATTATGCAGCAGATGGGATTGCGTATCTCTTATGATGATTACCTGGCTGTTTCCAAGGAATATATAGACTCGCAGCAACACCCGGTACGGATTTTGGAAAAACCCCGGGTCCCTTCGCCGGAACGCATGAAGGCAAAACCTTTTGTTTTATTTGACTGCCTGTACGGCTTTGCCTGCAATCCTTGCACTTTTGCCTGTAAATACGGGGCCATAACGAAAGATTCCACATCGGCAGTTCCGGTGGTGGATTATGATAAATGCATCGGCTGCATGGCCTGTGTGAGCCAGTGCCCCGGACTGGCTATCTTTGGCTATGACCTGGAACGCAACACGCTGTTCCTGCCGGTTGAATATGAGGTGATACCAGGCGCAGCTGTTTATCTGGTAGACAACCAGGGCCGAAAAAGGGGAGAAGGCACGCTGGATAAGCTTATGTCCCGGCCCAACAAGACAAATGTAGCCCGTGTGAAAGTACACGAACCCATACCGGCCGATTTACTGGAAATCAGCGGATTCATATTGAAAGAAAACTATCCGGAACCTCCTAATTTACAGCCTGCTGAAGAAAGGAAAGAAATTAAAACATACATATGTCACTGTGAGGATGTTGCCCTGGAAGACCTGCTCAAACTCATTGGGGACAGGGACACTATTACGGCAGACGAGCTAAAGCATATTTCCCGTATGGGAATGGGTGCCTGCCGCGGATCGCGCTGTCTGCCACGGGCTGTGCAGACCCTGAGAAGCCACGGAATACAGGTCATTTCGGATCTGACACCCAGGGGACCCATGGCCAACCTGGTGCAAATGGGAGAACTGTACCCTTCCGGCCAGCGACAGCAAATCATCCTGCCAAAAGGCATGAACAATGAAAAAGAATTTGAAGAAGCAGGGGTTCTCATTACAGGAGGAGGCATTGCCGGTAGTGCCCTGTTCCGGTACCTGGCCGAGGAAGGCTTCCATCCTGTTCTGGTAAATCATGACCGCGGAAGCTCCTGGAGGAATATTGCCGGGGGACGTCCGGCGTTCAGCCTGCCGGCCCTGGCCGACATCTCGGCACACAACCTGGAATTATTCAAGGAATTGGAAAGAATTGGCAATATTGATTTTCATGTTTCCAGATATGTCAACTTTGTGCACGACCAGGCAACCTACCGTTCCCTGGAGGCTTCCAAGGCCTGGTCAAATGCATATATGGTAGAGGCAAAGGATTTTGGCAAAGAAATTTCTTCTGCCTTCAATGCCAGCCAGGGGACATACTCCCATGCGCTGATCACAAACAATTGCTGGCAGGCAAGTCCCGGAAAAACACTGGACCTGATCAGGCACCTGGGTACTGAGGCAGGTGGCCGCATATTGGAACAAACCCGGGTCATTGACGTGGAAAAACAGGGAGACACCTATACGGTGATTCTGCTGGATCACAGGAACAGGTACCGTGTAATCAGGACCAGGATGTTCATCAACGCACTGGGTCAGAACGGAGAGGAATTTGCCAGAAAGCTGGGCTATATCACGGGCATATACCCGGTCAGACACCAAGCATTCATTACCAAGCGGCTGCCTCTTCTGGGGAAGGGCGGCAAGGCCCTTGACATGCTCATTGACCGGCGCAGTTACAAAGGATTCTCGGCCGTTTACGGACAACAACTGGCAGACACAGGACAGATCATCGGATGTGCCTCTCCCATGACAGACATGCAGGAATCGGGAAAAAACCTGAAAGTCAACACAGAAGATTTCCTCAATATTGTTACCGAGGTGTTTGTCCAGTGGTTGCCTTGTCTTGCCGATGCGGGATTCCAGGCCTTCTGGAGCGGGTATTACACAGAGCCGAGGTACATTGTGGATCCGGGCAGGGGGCTTTTTCTGGGCATGCGCGGCCATGGATTCATGCTTTCGCAGTACCTAGCAAAGCTTTACGTAGATGCGCTTAAAGGAAGAAAAGTCCCGGATTATTTCAGGGATCTGACCCTGGACGGTCCGGGACTAAGCGAAATGGCATTCAAATAAGCAAAACGGCTCAATTACCGCAGCATTCCAGCTGACGGCTCAGGAAAGTGCGCATTTTGTTGTACAGTGAACGGATGGCAACATCTGTACGCAACACGTAATTATCTGCATACACTTTTCTGATATTGCCCCCGCCATCTACGAAGAAGAATGCAGGAACAAAATTCTTGATCTCCCCTGTCAGCAGTGCGTCCCCATAAAAGAGTCTGGAAAAGGCGTTGACCTTGACCTGCGCCAGGGGATTGAATATGGGACGGTTTTCCCACCAGATCTTATTTCCTGTGGTTTGATCCACATCGTTCAGGCCGTTGTTTGCCATGTAATCAAAATATTCCTGTTCCCGGCCCTCTATTTCCATGGCTACACTGTAGATCTTGAAACCATGATCCTTAAATTCTGTATACAACTCCTTGACCTTGGGTAAAAAATTGTTACAGTCCGGACACCACGATGCCCATATAAAGAGTAGCGTGCTCCGGGCCCTGGTATAGACATCTCTGAAGGCCAGCTCCGAGTCCGGAACACCAGGAATGGACAATGAAAAGTTTCTGGTAGGCGCCAGAAATTCATGCAATCCCTTCTGGGAGATAGTCAGTGTAGTTGAAACGGACCCGCCGCCCGATGCAGTAACGGTACCAATCCTTCCCTCGGGCCGGTCAATATCCGAAATCGTTATCAGCAGGGTATCTTTATCCCTTATGGCAGACAACCAGTTTTCTGCCCCGGCAGAAACAGTGACTTTCCAGTCGGGAACATTTGTGAAAACCAGCTTTCTAACAGGTTCCACGTCAAAGGGATCCACATTAATCATTGGATCGGGATCCCCAAAAAAGTCAAGATAATAAGCGTCGGCTTGCGTATTGCTCTGTTCAACAGTAAGTGTCTTTTCAATACCCGAGGTTGATTTTATGATATATATGGCTATCCTGGGTTTTTCATCGGGTAAGGAGGTGACATTCAGGGTGATCTTTGTGTCTCCCGGGGTGCCTTTGTCCGGATAGACGGTACACCAGTCTTCGTTTCCCACCTGTTCCATATACCAGTTTTCAGTGGTCTTGACCATAAAAGTCCTTTCAGCAGACACCGGAGGAAGGTTAAATCTGACAGGAATTACCACCAAATATGCGGCCTGATCCGAAGGATTGCAGGAAGATAGCAGGGCTAGCCCCAAAACGGTGATAAACAGGATTTTTTGTAAAAAATGTCTTTTCATTGTTTTATTACATATTTTATATATGTAAAGTAAAACATTTTCCATGACAAACCAAAACACGTCCCAAATGCTTACATTTGCAACATCAAGCAACAGTTGACCATGCCGGTAGTTACGGTTACAAGCGATTGGAATAAACATGATTTTTATGCAGGGGTCCTTGAGGGAGGACTGCTGGGCATTGCTCCTGTCTATCAAATCACGCATCAGATCCATCCCTTTGACGTACGCATGGGGGTGTTTGTTTTGCGCCAGGCCTATAACCGGTATCCTTCAGGAAGCATTCATATACTGGCGGTACAGGCGCAGGCAACGGATCAGTTGCCCATGTCGGTAGCTTATTATCAGGAACATTATTTCATTACTGTGAATGATGGCCGCTTTTCTTTACTGTTTGACCATGAACCGCAATGGATACGGGCTGTTTATGCTGCTCAGGGGACCTTTTCGGAACTCGACGCTTACATCAAAGCCGTAAAAGCCATTGTGGAAGACAAACTCGGGGAAATGACCCTGCCTGCAGACATGAAGACCGAAGTAAGACCTTCTGCCGTTGCTGAAAAGGACTACATCATGGGACAGGTGATTTATATTGATTCTTATGGCAATGCCATTACCAATGTCTCTCGTTCACTTTTCAATAAGGTGGGGGCTGGCAGGGATTTTCGTATTTTTTTACAGGGACCGTATAACCGTATTGAAAAAATTTCGGATTCTTATGGAGGGGTGCGCCCGGGACAACTGCTAGCCCTTTTCAATAGTGCCGATCTACTGGAACTGGCCGTTTTTATGGGCAGCCTGGCAACCCTGGAAAACATAGGATTATACGATGATATTCAGATACAATTCAGCAAATATGGATAAAAAACAGGTTTTGGACAGCTTTGGTAAGCTTTTGGATATTATGGACCGTTTGAGGGTAGAATGTCCCTGGGACAGGGAGCAGACGCTGGAAAGCCTCCGTACCCTGACCATAGAGGAAACGTATGAATTGAACGAGGCTATCTTGAAAGGAGATATGGAGGGTTTGTCCAAAGAACTGGGGGATATCCTGCTTCATATAGTTTTTTACGCAAAAATCGGGCAGGAGAAAGGAGCGTTCGATATGGGCGTTGTTATTGATAACCTTTGTGACAAGCTCATATTCCGTCATCCGCACGTTTTTGGCAATGTCAAGGCAGACAGCGCCGGGAAGGTGATCCAAAACTGGGAGCACTTGAAGACAAAAGAGAAAAACGGGAACAAATCAGTCCTGTCAGGAGTTCCCGAGGGCCTGCCGGCCCTGATCAAGTCCTTCAGGATCCAGGACAAGGCCCGTGCCATGGGTTTTGACTGGCAGCAGCGGGAACAGGTGTGGGATAAAGTCGCCGAAGAAGCGAACGAGTTCCGTGCCGAATGGGAAAAAGGAGACCAGGACAGGATGGAAGCCGAGTTCGGGGATTTGCTCTTTGCTCTGGTCAATGCAGCAAGGCTCTACGGCATCAATCCAGAAAATGCCCTGGAAAGGACCAACCGGACTTTTATATCGCGTTTCAATTATCTGGAAGAAAAAACCATAAAACAGGGGCGTTCACTGGCTGACATGTCATTACAGCAGATGGACCAGATCTGGGAAGAGGCCAAACATAAACCGGGTAAATAAACAATGGAACACTGGCTGAGCCGCTCTGAACTTCTTGTAGGAAAAGACGGACTGGAAAGATTGAGCAAAAGTACCGTATTGGTAGCCGGTCTGGGCGGGGTGGGCTCCTATGCGGCCGAGATGCTCGCTCGCGCCGGCATAGGACACCTTATCCTTATCGATAATGATGTAGTTACACCTACCAATCGCAACCGACAGCTCCCGGCCCTGACCGGGACCGAAGGCATGCTCAAGACCCGGGTTATGGACGACAGGATCCGGCAGATCAACCCGGATATAATTCTTGAAACGGTCAATGAATACCTGGATGAATCATCGGTGCCTGTTCTTTTAGACAAATATGAGCCCCATTTTGTGGTGGATGCCATTGACACCTTGTCTCCCAAGATCGCTCTGATATGTTACTGGCTGGGACGAAAAACCCCCCTTGTAAGCGCCATGGGCGCAGGAGCACGTTTTGACGCAACCGCTGTAAGGGTAGATGATATTTCCAGGAGTTACAATTGTCCTTTGGCGTTCATGCTTCGCAAAAGACTTCGCAAGTTGGGGGTTAACAAAGGTTTCAGGGTCGTTTTTTCTACTGAGTTGCCCCGGGAAGGGGCTATTGTGCCTTTTGAAGGGAAAAATAAAAAATCCATGACCGGGACCATATCTTACCTTCCGGCAGTTTTTGGATGCCTCTGTGCCCAGACCGTTATTTGTGATATGCTGGAAATTCGTACCTTTGGAAGATTAACAACGGGAAAATCATGACTTTTAAAATAAAGGAAATCACCACCAGAAAAGAAATGAAGCGGTTTTCCCGCTTTCCTCTGAAGCTGTACAAAAACCATCCCCAATACGTGCCCACTCTGATCTCTGATGAGATCAAAAGCATACTGGATTCCCCAAGCATGAAATATTGCCAACGCAAGATATGGATAGCCTGTGACAGCGAAAACCGGATAACAGGACGCGTTGTGGGGATTGTAAATCCCCGGGCCAATGAAATTTACGGCTATAAGAGAGTCCGCTTCGGATGGTTTGATATTATAGAGGATTTTGAAGTTGCACAGGCACTAATCAGGACGGTGGCAGACTGGGGGGCCTCCCTGGGAATGACCGAGATCCACGGTCCGCTGGGCTTCAACACATGGAACAAACAGGGATTGGTAGTAGAAGGTTTTGAAAACCTCCCGCAGTTCAATTGCCTTTACAATTACCCATATTACTCCGTTTTCCTGGAACGCCTGGGCTTTTCAAAAGAAGTGGACTGGATCCAGTACATCATGTCGGCCAGACAACCTGTTCCCGACAAGATAGAACGCATAAACGAAGCGATTATTAAGCGTTACAACCTACATATTCTTAAATGGAAAAAGTCAAGTGACTTCAAACCATATATTGACGATTTTTTTGATATGTACAACAAGAGCTTCATGACGGTTTGTAATTTTATTCCCCTTACACCGGAGGAAATTCATGAAAGTACCCGTTTTTACATGAAACTGATAAATCCCGATCTTTCCTGTTTTGTTATGGACAGCAATAACCGGGTAGTTGGCTTTTCCATATCATTTCCCAGCATATCGCGGGCACTTCAGAAAGCCCGGGGCTACCTTTTTCCGTTTGGATGGTTCCATATCATGAAAGCCTATTTCTTTTACAAGGACATTGATTTGATGATGAATGGTGCTCATCCCGACTGGAAAGGAAAAGGATTGAGTTCAATTTATCATTACCATACAAATAAAACAGCCATCAGAAAAAATCTGCGCTGGGCCGTTACCAACCCCCAGCTGGAGACCAATCATGCCATTGATGTATGGAAGGAATATGATACCAAGCTGCACACGCGCAGGCGTTGTTATATCAGAAACATTAATTTTTAATAGTATAAAAAATGACAATTCACGATATGGTATCGTTGGTGCAGGGAAAGATACTCTGTGGTAATGTCGGGCAAGAAGACTTCGTAGAATATTGCTTTGCTTCTGACCTGATGAGCGATGTACTGACGGTGCGCAGGAGCGATTTTATGCTGATTACCGGTTTGTCCAATATACAAAGCATCCGCACCGCAGAAATGAGTGACCTTAAGTACGTGATGCTGGTACGGGGAAAAACACCACCACAGACAATGATAGAACTCGCAGAAGAGAGCGGGATTGTACTTATCATGAGCCCGTATTCCATGTTTAAGGCGTCCGGGATCCTCTACCAGGCTGGACTGAAGGGTGTTTATTGATGGATTTGTCTTTTCACATACAGGGAGGTGATTTCACCTCAGCAGGGACTGCCTCTTCACAGGTACGGCGCACCCTTAAGGAACTGGGGGTGGATGCATCGGTGATTAAGCGTGTGGTTGTTGCCCTGTATGAAGCCGAGGTAAACATAGTAGCTCATGCCTATCAGGGAACGATCACAGCCCGGATCAATCCCGAACGCGTTTTTCTTCAGCTGGTGGATGAAGGTCCCGGTATAGCCGATATTGAAAAAGCCATGACCCCGGGTTTCTCTACGGCATCGCAGGAAGTAAGAGAAATGGGGTTTGGTGCCGGGATGGGATTGCCCAATATATGCAGGAATGCCGATGTTTTCAATATTCATTCTGTCCCGGGAAAAGGCACAACGGTTGAGATTACTATTCAAATAAAATGAGTATGGATCAACAAATTAAACCCTTTCATCACGCATTAAGGATCCGCAAGGAGATCTGTATTGGTTGTTCTCGCTGCATTCGCGTATGTCCTACAGAGGCGTTGCGCGTGAAAGATGGTAAAGCCACACTCCATCCCGAATGGTGCATCGATTGCGGGGAATGTTTCAATGTTTGTCCTGTCAGGGCTGTTGTGGTAGAAGATGATGACATAGCTCAGATTTTCAACTACAAGCACAAGATCCTTCTAGTCCCTTCTGTCTTCTTTGCTCAGTTTAAAGAAAAGCTTACCCTGGACGCCATCAAGGGTATCCTGTACGATATGGGTTTCACTGAGCTTTGCACCGTGGAACAGGGCGCCGACTTGCTGGTAGACGAAATTAACCGTTATATAAAGGAGTTTGACGATGAAAAGCCGGTGATTTCCTCTTATTGTCCGGCGGTAGTTCGGCTCATACAGGTACGTTTTCCGTCTTTTGCAAATCGTATTATGCGTCTGATTCCTCCCCTGGAGGTCACAGCCCAGTATTACAGGAGCGAATACCAGAAGAATGGCGTTTCCCTGGAGGATGTGGGAATATTCTATGTTACTCCCTGCGCTGCAAAGATAGCAGCCATCAAAGCTCCGGTCGGAGGATATACCTCTCCCATAAACGGGGTAATAAATATGTCTGAGCTTTACAACAAGGTTTTCCTTGCCTATAAGCAAAAAGGAGCCGGAGAGCATGAGCATTGCCCCCTTACCCATTCCTCCCTTTCTTCGGTCGGGATCCGCTGGTCTACCACCGGCGGGGAAGCCGTCAATATCCGGGGGCGGGCTCTGGCCATAGACAGCATGCCCAATGTGATTGATTTTCTGGAGCGCCTGGAAAACGAAGAAATCAAAGGGGTGGATTTCCTGGAATTAAGGGCGTGTGACATGTCTTGCTGTGGCGGGATTCTTGTGCAGGACAACCGTTTCCTGATAAGGGAACGCATTGAAAAGATGGCAGAGGAGCTTCCTTTGAAACATATGCTGGACCAAGAGTTTAAAAATGTGTGTTCCGGCTACATACCCATGGATCCGGTAGAACCCAGGGCCATGATCAAATACCATTCAGACCTGACCATTGCCCTGCAGCGAATGGAAGAGTCCCGCAGGTTGCGCCGTATGCTCCCGGACATTGATTGCGGCGCATGCGGTGCCCCTTCCTGTGAAGCCCTTGCGGACGATATAGTCTGCGACCGTGCAACCCTGGACCACTGCGTGATCCTGCATGCACATCAGGCGGGTCCGGATATGCTTGAAAAAATATGGGGAAAGAGACATTTTAATAAAAAATAAAAAAATATATGACAGTCAAAGAAATGGCAGAAGCCTTGAATTTGCGTGTTTTCGCAGGAGAAGAAGGATTGGGAAAACAAGTGGGGGGGGGCTATACCTCCGATTTACTGAGCGATGTGATGGGATATGCCGATACAGGCATGGTATGGATCACCCTGCAGACCCACAAAAACATAATGGCAATTGCATCACTCAAGGAACTATCTGCTGTGATACTGGTCAAAGGTTTTGAACCCGATGCCGACACGCTGGCGCTTGCCAGACAGGAACAGATCACTTTGCTGGGGACATCCGGACAGGCGTTTGAAACTTCGGGCCGTTTGTACCGGTTGCTTACACCCTGATTATGATTTGTGCAAAAGCCGATCTGCATATTCATACTTTTTTATCTCCCTGCGGTGATATCGGGATGACTCCCCTGAACATCGTCGGACAGGCAAAAGCCAAAGGCCTGCAGATGATTGCAGTAACCGATCACAATTCAACGCTTCAGGGACCCGTTCTCCGCAGGGTGGGAGAGCGGGCAGGGCTCTCTGTAATTTTCGGGGCCGAGATCACAACACGGGAGGAAGTGCATTGTCTGGCCTATGTGGGATCCGAAGAGCAGCGGCTGGAATTGCAGCACTATCTGGAGCAGCACCTGCCGCCGGTCCCCAACAATCCCGACATCTTCGGGTACCAGTTGTGGGTTGACGAGAATGAGCAGGTTTTGGGAGAAGCCCCTTTTTTATTGATATCCGGTATTGATCAGGGTATTGATCAGGTCGCTGCATTTGTGCATTCCATAGGAGGCCTTTTTGTCCCTGCCCATATAGAAAGGTCCAGAAACTCCCTGATGAGCCAGCTGGGATTTGTGCCGCCGGGATTACCCGCCGAAGCTCTGGAGCTTTCCCGATTCACCAATCCCGTCGATTTTTCCAGTAAAAACAAATCCTTGAAAAATTATACAATAATACAATCTTCCGATGCCCATTTCCCCGGGGACATAGGATCGGTAAGCACATCCTTCCTTATGGAAAAACCTGGCTTTGAGGGATTGAAAACAGCATTGACTACACCCCATGAATGATCTGGCATTGCATTTGCTCGACATAGTGCAAAACTCTCTGGTAGCCGGAGCTTCCTTCATAGCCATAGAGGTAAATGAAAATCCTGACAGGAACCTTTTGAGTATCAGCGTAAAAGATAACGGCCGCGGTATGAGCCCAGAACAACTGCATAAGCTCAGTGATCCGTTTTTCACATCCCGCACCACCCGCCGGGTTGGCATGGGCGTTCCCCTGCTAAGACATACCGCAGAACAAAGCGGAGGCAGCCTGGAGGTGACCTCGGAGCGGGGGAAAGGTACCCTCCTGCAAGCCTGGTTTCAATATGACCATCTGGACCGGCCCCCGCTCGGCGATGTGGCCAATGCGGCGGTGTTGATGATTTCGGCAAATCCAGAAGTCGATTTTTCTTACAAATATTCTTACAACGACAGATCTTACCAGGTCAACACGCAAGAACTGAAGGAGGTTTTAGGTGATTTACCTCTTAATGATCTGTATGTTATGGAAATGATTGAGGAGATGATAAAGGAGAATCAAAGTGACCTGAAAGTTTGTCAAATTGAATAATTTGGGCTTACTTTGCCGATTCCTTTTTTAATACTATAAAAATATTTATTAGATTATGACAAAGATTAAATCATTGGACGAATTGCGGAAAAGAAAACAGCAACTCGAACAAGGTATGGATATCAGGGAAAAAAGCGACCATCCCGAGAGCCTTGTACAAATTAAGGTTGCGATGGCTACTTGCGGTATTGCCTCAGGCGCCAGGGCGGTTATGAATGCCTTTGTAGAGAAGATTAAAAAAGAAAAAATTCCTGCAGTAATTACACAAACCGGATGCATGGGTTATTGCTATGCAGAGCCTACAGTTGAGGTAAAGAAACCAGGTATGGATCCAGTGGTTTTTTCCTATGTCGATGTTGCAAAAGCAGAAGAAATTGTTAACAAATACATACTCAATAACGAATTGCTAGACGGTATCCTGCCGGCAAACTACCAGACTATTTAAAAATCCATTCAATAATATAGATCATAATGTATAAAATGCAATTACTTGTTTGCGGCGGAACCGGATGCCGGGCCTCTGCAAGCGCAAAAATTGTAGAAAAACTGAATGAATCACTTGCATCTCACGGATTGACTTCAGACGCACAGGTGGTAACCACCGGTTGTTTTGGTTTCTGTGAAAAAGGTCCCATTGTGAAAGTGATTCCGGACAACACCTTCTACACGCAAGTTAAGCCCGAAGATGCAGAAGAAATCGTTGCCGAGCACATCCTCAAAGGAAGGAAGGTCAAACGTCTGCTTTATGAAAATCCCGAAACAGAGGAACATGTTGCCGACTCAAAGCACATGGGATTTTACCAGAAACAAATGAGGATAGCCCTCAGAAACTGTGGTTTCATTGATCCCGAAAACATTGATGAATACATTGCAAGGGATGGTTATTCAGCTTTGGCACAGGTTATTTCTGAGCTTACCCCGCAACAGGCTATAGAAATGGTCAAACAGAGCGGGTTACGCGGACGGGGAGGAGCAGGTTTTCCCACGGGTCTTAAGTGGGAAATTACCAGCAAGTTCTCTTCAGACCAAAAATATGTGGTCTGTAATGCAGACGAGGGAGACCCCGGAGCGTTCATGGACCGTTCCATCCTGGAGGGAGACCCCAACTCTGTTATTGAAGCTATGGCGATCTGCGGTTATTGCATTGGAGCAAACAAAGGCCTGGTTTACATCCGCGCCGAATATCCCCTGGCAATCAAACGTCTTCAGGTAGCCATCAAACAGGCCCACGAATATGGTTTACTGGGCGAAAATATATTGGGAACCGATTTTTCATTTGACATGGAATTGCGTTATGGCGCAGGTGCTTTTGTTTGTGGCGAAGAAACTGCCCTGATAGCATCCATGGAAGGAAAACGCGGAGAACCCCGGGTTAAACCGCCATTCCCTGCAGAAGACGGATACATGCATAAACCCACCAACGTAAACAATGTCGAGACTTTTGCCAATATTCCCGTAATTTTTCTTAAAGGACCGGAATGGTTTGCCAGCATTGGGACTGCAAAGTCCAAAGGTACCAAAGTGTTCGCCCTGGCGGGGAAAATTAATAACGTCGGACTTATTGAAGTACCAATGGGAATCACCCTGCGTGAGATCATTTACGAGATCGGCGGCGGGATCAAGAACGGTAAAAAATTCAAAGCCGTTCAGACAGGAGGTCCTTCGGGCGGCTGTCTTACCGAAAAACACCTGGATACACATATTGATTTTGACAGCCTGATAGCTGCCGGTTCCATGATGGGTTCCGGAGGGATGATCGTCATGGACGAAGATGACTGTATGGTGTCTATAGCAAAATTCTACCTGCAATTCATTGTAGAAGAATCCTGCGGTAAATGTACGCCGTGCCGCGTTGGCAACAAACGCATGCTCGAGATCCTGGAAAAAATCTGCCAGGGCAAGGGCAACATGGAAGATCTGGACCACCTGCGGAATTTCGCCAACGTGATCAAAGACACTGCATTATGCGGGCTTGGACAGACCTCTCCCAATCCGGTTCTTTCTACGCTGGAGAATTTCTATGACGAGTACCTTGCACACGTCAAGGATAAAAAATGTTTTGCCAAGAAATGCAAAGCACTGGCACGCTACACCATTATTCCCGAAGTATGTACGGGTTGTACCGTTTGTGCCAAAAACTGTCCTGTTGAAGCCATCACAGGCGAAAGGCGGCAACCGCACTTCATCAACCAGGATATATGCATCCACTGCGGGGTATGTTATACCAAGTGTAAGTTTAATGCTATCATAGTTCAATAAGCGAGAATATGGAAACAGTAAAATTAACTATAGACAATAAACACATAGAAGTTCCCAAAGGAACGACCATTCTCCAGGCGGCAAAACAGGCGGGAATCAATATCCCCTCGCTCTGTTATATGAACCTGCCACACCTGGACCAGGAACACAAACCGGGAAGCTGCCGTGTCTGTGTTGTGGAAATCCCTGGGAAAAAGACTCTGGTACCGGCCTGTGTAACAAAATGTACAGACGGCATGGAGGTGTTGTCCCATTCGCTTCGCGCCATTAACGCCCGCAGGACTGTGGTGGAACTGCTGCTTTCTGACCACCCGAAAGATTGCCTTATATGTCCTTCTTCCGGCGATTGCGAATTGCAGAAACTATCCATCAACATGGGGATACGCGAGATCAATTCAGTGGAAAATGCAGCCATCTCCACCTACCGCAAGGATGCGTCACCCTCATTGATGCGCAATATGGACAAATGCGTAATGTGTCGCAGTTGTGAAACCGTTTGCAACGAAATCCAAACAGTTGGAGCCCTCAGTGCAGTTAACCGCGGCTTCATGTCGGTAGTTGCCCCTGCTTTTGAACAGGATCTTATCGATTCTCCCTGTACCTTCTGCGGTCAATGTGTGGCAGTGTGTCCCACAGGTGCCCTTACAGCCGTTGACAATACATTCCATGTGATCCGTGCACTGGCCGATCCTACCAAAACCGTGCTTATTCAAACGGCCCCTGCAGTACGTGCTGCCCTTGGCGAAGAATTTGGCTATACACCAGGAACCCTGGTTACCGGAAAAATGGTGGCCGCTCTCAGAGCCCTTGGCTTTGACAAGGTTTTTGACACTGACTTTGCTGCCGACCTGACCATCATGGAAGAAGGAACGGAATTGCTCAACAGGATCACGCGTTTTCTAAGCGGTGACAAGAACGTGCGCCTTCCCATACTTACCTCATGCTGCCCGGCCTGGGTGAATTTCTTTGAAACCAACTATACAGACATGCTGGATGTGCCTTCAACAGCACGTTCACCACAACAGATGTTCGGTTCCATTGCAAAAACCTATTTGGCAGAGAAGATGGGCATCAAGAGAGAAAATATGGTTGTTGTATCGGTAATGCCTTGTCTGGCGAAAAAATACGAATGTCAGAGGGAAGAATTCAAGGTAGACGGGAATCCCGATGTGGATTACTCCATTACCACACGCGAACTGGCCCACTTAATCAAGATTGGAAACATAGACTTCAAATCCCTGAAGGATGAGGACTTTGACCGTCCCATGGGTGAATCTACCGGTGCCGGCGTGATTTTCGGGGTTACAGGTGGTGTGATTGAAGCAGCCACCCGTACGGCTTATGAACTCTTTACCGGCAAAAAACTGGAAAAAGTTGAATTCCATGAACTCAGGGGAATGGAAGGGATTAGATCGGCTACAGTCGATTTTGACGGAACAGACATTCATATCGGGATTGCCCATACACTGGGCAATGCCAGAAAACTTCTGGACGGTATCAGGAAAGGATTGTATAATTTCCATGCCATAGAGATCATGGCTTGTCCCGGTGGATGTATCGGTGGAGGCGGACAACCCCTGCACAGAGGCGACTCCATTGTTCTGAAAGCACGTATGGAAGCTATATATAAGGAGGACCGCAACAAGGTAATGCGTAAATCACACGAGAATCCTGAAATTATCAGGCTTTACGAGGAATACCTCGGGAAACCTCTCAGTGAGAAGTCCCACAAGCTGTTGCACACCCATTATTTCAGTCACCCGAAAAACTAACCATTAATTTCTATTCCTATGATCAAGTTTGAAATAAATGATTGTCACAAGCAGACAATAAAAGAAATATGTGAATCTTTCGGGAACAAGAGAAGTGAACTGATCAACATCCTTCACGCTACCCAGGAGCATTTCGGTTATTTACCCGAACCGGTCCAGCTGGAAATTTCCCTGAACCTGAATATGCCCCTTGCCAAAGTATACGGGGTAGTATCTTTCTACTCGTTCTTTACGATGACTCCCAAAGGTAAATATCCCATTTCCGTATGTTTGGGAACAGCATGTTATGTTCGTGGTGCTGAGAAAATTGTAGAGGTGCTTGAAAAGGAACTCAAGATCAAGGTGGGACAGGTGACCGAAGATGGTAAGTTTTCTCTGGATTGCCTTCGCTGTATAGGTGCCTGCGGACTGGCCCCGGTCATGATGATTGGTGATAAGGTCCATGGCCGCCTGGAACCGGAAATGATAAAGGATATCCTGAGTCAGTACGAGTAACCAGGCCAGGAAATCTTACAGGGAGTGTGCCGGTGAGGTACACTCCCTGTTTGTTTTCCTGAAAAAAAGTATCTTTGCGCGTTAATTATAAAGTATGCCTGAAAATTCATTATTGAACAAACTGGAGGGCGTCCGCCGCAAATTCGAATCACTGGAACGGCAACTGTCAGATCACACTCTGGTTCAGGACATGAAACGTTATGTTGCCCTGAATAAGGAATATGCCGGGATGGAACCCATCGTAAGGGCTGGCGACAAATACCGCAATGCCATGCGTAACCTGTCCAGTGCCAGAGAACTCCTGCTTACAGAAAAGGATGAGGAAATGCGCGAATTTGCCAAAGAAGAAATTAACCGCCTGGAAGAAGAAATACCTGAAATGGAGCAAAAGATAAAAATCCTGCTCATCCCGGCCGATCCACAGGACAGCAAAGACGCCATTATGGAGATTCGGGCCGGCACAGGGGGAGACGAGGCGTCAATCTTTGCAGGGGATCTGTTCAGAATGTACAGTAAATTTACCGAAAAGAAAGGATGGAAACTGGAAGTTACAGGAGTTTCCGAAGGAACTTCCGGAGGTTACAAAGAGATTATTTTCAAGATAACAGGGTCAGGTGTGTATGGCGTACTTAAGTACGAAAGCGGAGTTCACAGGGTGCAGCGGGTTCCCCAGACAGAAACACAGGGTAGGGTACACACTTCTGCTGCTTCAGTTGCCGTCCTTCCTGAGGCTGATGAATTTGACGTGGAACTTAACGACAAGGACATCCGCAAGGACACTTTCTGTTCTTCCGGCCCAGGCGGACAGAGCGTTAACACAACCTATTCGGCCATACGTCTTACCCACATACCAACCGGGATTGTGGTGCAGTGCCAGGATGAAAAATCTCAGTTGAAAAACTATGAAAAAGCCCTTTCGGAGTTGCGGACAAGGATCTACAATATGGAATATGAGAAGTATCTGAACGACATTTCTGCCAAGAGAAAGACCATGGTTTCTACCGGAGACCGTTCCGCTAAGATAAGGACTTACAACTATCCCCAGAGCCGCGTGACAGATCACAGGATTAATTATACCATGCATAACCTACCTGTGTTCATGGACGGAGAGATCCAGGAAGTGATTGATTTGTTGCATATAGCAGAAAACACAGAACGACTTAAAGATGACACGTCAAACACTTAACCATAAGATACACCTAAAAGGCAGCTGCCTGTGTATAGGACTGGATATGGCTCCGGTTTCCCTCGAAGCGATCCGGCGAATTGTAGAGGAAACTGCCCCGTATTGCGTTGCTTTCAAAGCAAATACGGCTTTTTTCGAGGCATCCGGATGGGAGGGCTGGAAGTGTCTGCAAGAAACTGTGTCCTACATACGGACCCGGTTCCCGGACCATTTCCTGATAGCCGATGCCAAAAGAGGAGATATTGGCAACACAGCCAGGGAATACGCACGAACGTTCTTTGATAGAATGGATTTTGATGCGGTGACCGCATCTCCTTACATGGGTTATGACTCAGTGGCCCCTTTTCTTGAATACAAAAACAAATGGGTTATCCTGCTTACCCTGACCTCCAATCATTCAGCCACAGATTTTCAGTTGTTTGAGAACCCGGAGGGCACACCGCTTTTCAGAAAAATCATAGAGACAGCAAATACTTGGGCAGACCGGGACAGGCTGATGTACGTGGCCGGTGCAACCCGCCCGGAAATGTTGCACCAGATAAGGAAAGCCGCACCGGACCGTTTTCTGCTTATCCCGGGGGTGGGAATCCAGGGAGGCACCGTAGAAGAAGTTATGCGTCAGGCCAAAACAACCTCGGGAGATATTCTGATCAATGTTTCAAGGGCGATCGTTCAATCTGAAGATGGCCCCGGGACCGCAGCTAAAAAATTTGCCGCATCTATAGCCCGGTTTTTTTCGTAATCAGGTTTATTGATTAGCGACTTATCATAAGACCTGTCAATTTTGCCGCTATCCCCGTTACATAGTGTTTGGTACCACTTTTGTATTTGTTGGAGTACTTGCGGTAATAACACATCCACATCGTGTAGTACCCCTGTTTCAATAGCAATGGATGTGGGATTGGGAGCTCCCTGGAATTTCGTTTGATTTACGTTGATTCCAAAGCCTATAATGCTGGAGGTGAGGTTGTTCCCCGAAAGCTGATGCTCAATGAGAATACCGCAGATCTTATTGGGGCCTATATATATGTCGTTTGGCCATTTTATGCTCGCAGACAAGTCAAGGGTGACAAGAAAATCACAAATGGCCAGCGCAGTGCACTTTGAAATAAGGAATTGCCTGTTCGCCGGAAGAAATACAGGTCTGAGCAGCAGGGTGGCCAACAGGTTCAGGCCTTTGTTGCTTTCCCATATGCGGGAGTATTGCCCGCGTCCGTTTGTCTGGAAAGAGGCCGTCCAGACAGTCCCTTCCCCGGCATGGTCAAGGTGGCGGCGGGCTTCTGAGTTTGTTGAATCGATTTCTTCAAACCGGATGATTTGCAACTCAAACATAGTCGCAAAAGTACTAATTTATCCTTACCTTTGTAAGGGCTTGAAAATAACGAATGAAAGATATTAAAATAATTACCGGGGCTATGCTGGACAAAAAAGCGCAAGGTGTATGCAGTATGGATCTGAGGAAGCTGGACACCACCATTTGTGACTATTTTGTCATCTGTCATGCCGATTCCGGTGTACAGGTTGCTGCCATCGCAGACCATGTGGAAGAGCAAATGGCTTTGAAAGCCAGGCGACAGGTAAGGAGAAGCCAGGGAAAAGAGAATCGCTTCTGGGTAATCCTGGACTACAGCGATATTGTGGTTCACATTTTCCAGACCGAATACAGGCGGTTTTACCGGCTGGAAGACCTGTGGGCCGATGCCGTTACGCAGCATTTCAATTAATGTAATTTATTATGAACGGAAACTTTCCCAACAAGAACAAACTAAATAAATCACCACAATTACCAATTAAAAGGCGCATAAACCCTTTTCTTTGGGTTTATGTCATATTGATTGGCCTGATTATCTATTTCATGTTTTCCAACCGGTCCGGAGATCCAGTAAAAACTGAATGGATCACCGTAAAAGAGCAGATGGGACTCAGGGGTGAAATTGAAAAAATCGTGTACATAAGCAATCTGCAACGGGCCGAATTGCACATAAGACCAGATGCTCTGGAACAATATAAGGCAAAATTTGGGGACAAAGTGCCTAAGTTTGCCCCGCAGTTTTATTTTATTGTAACAGACAACTTTGATGCAGAAGCTCAATTTGAGCAATTGCGCAATTCATTGCCTGAGGAACAGCGTTTTAAAATTGAAATAGAACAACGTGCCAGTTACTGGGGCAGGATCATTGAATGGCTCCTGTTTCCTGTTTTGCTCATCCTGATGTGGGTCTTTATGTTCAGACGTATGTCAAGGGGTCCGGAAGGCGGAACCGGCGGGGGCGGCATTTTCAATGTAGGCCGCTCGCAGGCGAAACTTTTTGAAAAAGATAAAACCGTTGCCAATGTTACTTTCAAAGATGTGGCCGGATTGGAAGAAGCCAAGGTGGAGGTTATGGAGATTGTGGATTTCCTCAAGAATCCGGGAAAATACACGAACCTGGGAGGCAAGATCCCAAAAGGTGCTTTGCTGGTGGGACCTCCGGGAACAGGAAAAACACTGCTGGCCAAAGCGGTGGCCGGAGAGGCGAACGTTCCTTTCTTTTCCATCTCGGGCTCGGATTTTGTGGAAATGTTCGTGGGTGTGGGGGCTTCAAGGGTTAGGGATCTTTTCAGGCAGGCCAAAGAGAAGGCTCCATGCATAGTGTTTATAGATGAAATTGACGCTGTAGGCAGGGCAAGGAGCAAGAATTCCGGGTTTACTTCTAACGATGAGAGAGAAAACACATTGAACCAACTCCTTACAGAAATGGACGGTTTTGGATCCAACAGCGGTGTGATTATTCTGGCTGCAACCAACCGGGCTGATGTTCTTGACAAGGCCCTGATGCGTGCAGGTCGATTTGACCGTCAGATACATGTAGACCTGCCCGAATTAAAGGAACGTCTTGAGATATTCAAGGTCCATTCACGCGGTTTAAAACTGGAAGAAGGATTCGATCTGGCCTTCCTGTCCAAGCAGACACCCGGTTTTTCCGGCGCAGATATCGCCAATGTCTGCAATGAAGCAGCCTTGATTGCAGCCCGGAAAAATAAGAATGCCATACAAAAACAGGATTTCCTGGATGCCATAGACCGTATTGTGGGGGGACTGGAAAGGAAGAGCAAGATCATCAGTCCACAGGAAAAACGCACCATAGCTTTCCATGAAAGCGGTCATGCGACTGTAAGCTGGATGCTCAGGCATGCCAATCCACTGCTCAAAGTGACCATCATTCCACGTGGCCGCGCTCTGGGAGCCGCCTGGTACCTTCCCGAGGAACGGCAAATAACCACTGTAGAACAAATGATGGATGAAATGGCATCTGCCCTGGGAGGCCGTGCCGCAGAGGAATTGATGATCGGTCAGATTTCCACGGGAGCAATGAACGATCTGGAAAAAGTAACACGGCAGGCTTATGCCATGGTGGCTTATTTTGGGATGAGTGATAAGATAGGAAATGTCTCTTTTTATGATTCCACCGAGAACGCTGGCTTCAACCTGGGGAAACCTTATAGTGAAACCACAGCCCAGCTCATTGACAGGGAAGTCAGGCGTATCATAGATCAGGCATACGATACGGCCCGTAATGTACTGAAGGAATATAAGGAAGGATTTCTTAAGCTGGCCAACCAGCTTTTGGAAAAAGAAGTGATTTTTTCCGATGATCTTGAAACCATTTTTGGGAAGCGTCAATTGGCTGAAAAACTGCTAGCAGAACTTACTAACCCGGAAGAAACAAGTGAGCACGTTGGTTAAAAGGTCCTTAAGCGGCCTGGTTTTCCTGGTCCTGATGATCGCAGGGCTGTTGCTGCACCCCTTTGGATATGCTGCCCTTATGACAGCCTGTGTGGGCATTATGGTCATAGAGTTTTACAGAATGTCTCTGGGTTCCTGGAACAGGACCGGACAGATTTTCGGTTTTCTCTCCTCTGTCATGCTTATGCTTGCAACTTATGTTATGGCCCGTTACGGGACATGGACCGCAAAATACTTCCTTTTATCGCTACCTCTTCCTGTAACGGCAGCATGGATTTCTGTTTTATTCAACAAATCGGAAGACGCATACCGTTCTGCCGCCTTCCTTTTTCTGCCCCTGGTGTATATTGCCGTTCCCTTTTCTATGTTCAATTTTCTGGTATTCAATTCCTTGGGCATGTTTCAAGGAATGTACCTTCTGGTCCTGTTCATCCTTCTTTGGGTATCTGACGTTGGAGGGTATCTTATAGGAATGGGTTTCGGACAAAAAAACGGCCACAAAATGTGTCCCGCGATTTCCCCAAAAAAATCCTGGGAAGGTTTTGCAGGAAGCCTTGTTTTTTCTCTGGCGGCCGCACTTGTTTTGTTCAAACTCGAGATGCTGCCCTTTTCCTGGTATCATTGCGTTATTTTAGCTCTGATCATTAGCGTTTTTGGTGTTATCGGAGATTTAACCGAATCTGCAATGAAAAGGTATTTTGGGGTAAAAGATGCAGGAAAAATTATGCCGGGCCACGGAGGATTGCTGGACCGTTTTGACGGAGCCCTGATAGCTATGCCTGTAGCTATAGTCTATGTGTTGTTTATCTTATTAAGAGGTTGATACCCGATGCGAATCCATAAAGAAGGCAGAAGCACTATCGTTATAGTATTGATGGCCATTGTAGTTTTTCTAGCTGTAATCTTTTCCTTTTCTCTCTACAATATCTGGATACTTACCCTTTTTATCCTGATATCGTTGCTGGTCCTGGCGCAGACACTGATGTTTTTCCGTGTACCCAACCGTGATATCCTGTTCCGTGATGACGGTATTGTTGCCCCGGCCGATGGCAGGATCGTCATGATCCAGGAGGTTGAGGTGAATGAGTTTCTCCAGGAAAAAAAGTTGCAGGTGTCCATTTTCATGAACCTTTTTAACGTGCACGTGAACTGGTATCCTTGTGGTGGAGATATTATCTATTATAAATACCATCCCGGGGATAAAATGGTGGCCTGGCATCCCAAATCTTCAGACAAAAATGAACACACCACCCTGTTCCTTAATCAGGGAAAACATCATATAGGAGTACGGCAGATAGCCGGACTGATAGCCAGACGTGTGGTCTGCAAAGCCAGAACAGGTAAACAGGTGTTGCAGGGCAGCGAAATGGGGATCATCAAATTTGGCTCACGGGTAGACGTCCTCTTGCCGTTGGATGCAAAGGTTTTGGTCAGAAAGGGGCAAATGGTCTGGGGATGCGAAACGTTGCTTGCCGTTCTCAGGTAATGGCATTAATCGCTGCCAACGGGTCTTTTGAATTAAACACATAATTGCCGGCAACCAGGATATCGGCCCCATTCTGGTATAGCATCCGGGCATTTGAAACGTTGATTCCACCGTCCACCTGAATTACAAAGCGTAGTCCTTTTTCTTGCCTGATCCTGTGAAGTCGGTTGATTTTTTCAACAGACTCTTCAATAAAAGTCTGACCTCCAAAACCGGGGTTGACAGACATAACCAGCACCAGGTCTGCGTGGTGAACTGCTTGCTCCAGAACAGAAACCGGTGTGGCCGGATTCAGCGCTACCCCTGCCTTCATGCCCAGACGGCGTATCTCCTGCAGGTCCCTGTTCAGGTGTGGGCAAGTTTCATAGTGCACAGCCAGCCATTCAACGCCAAGGTCCCTGTACCGCTCATAATAGCGGGAAGGATCTACTGTCATCAGGTGGGCATCCATTGGCTTTTTTGCGTAACGTGCGATAGCCTGGATGATGGGAAAACCATAGGATATATTAGGGACAAAAACACCGTCCATCACATCCAGGTGGAAACTCCATGCACTACTGCTGTTGACCATATGGCAGGAATCGGCCAGGTGACCAAAATCAGATGAAAGCATGGAAACCGCGACTTTTCCCATATCAGACCATTTTAAGGATTTGGAGAAGTAAATTCCAGAACTTTCGTGTACTTTCTATGTCAAGCCTTTCTGCCGGAGAATGGACTCCTTTTAATGTCGGGCCGAACGATATCATATCCAGGTATGGAAAGGCGTCCAGAAAAATTCCACATTCCAGCCCGGCATGGATTGCTTTGACTTTAGCCGGTGTGTTGAACAATGTTTTGTACGCCTGCTCGCATACCTTCAGGATGGGAGAATCGGGGTTGGGGGCCCAGCCGGGGTATTCTCCCTGGTGTGTCACTTGTGCTTTGGCAAGAAGGAAGAGGCTTTCGATCCGGGAGGCCGCATTTCTGCGTGAAGAGTTTATGGCACTCCGCTGACTGCTTCCAATACGGATCACATTGCTGTCCGTTTCCATTTTTACAGAAGCCAGGTTGGTTGATGTCTCCACCAGTCCCGGAACTTCTTTACTCATGGCCAGCACTCCGTGAGGACAGGAATACAATGCAGATATGAGTCTGTGAGCTGTTTTTTTATCAATTACCGTCTCTGGGAGCGGGCAGGATACAACCTGGCTTTGTAGTCCCGGATCGGTATGTTTGTATTCTTTTTCCCATTCCCCGGCCAGATCCAGGAATAATTTCCTGAACGCAGCTTCATCTTTTTTTCTTACCACACATACGGCACCGGCCTCCCTAGCGATTGCATTCCGTTTGTTACCACCCGACAGGGAGCTGATGTCAATATTCAGATCTTGCTGAGCTTTCCATAAAAATCGCGCCAAAACCTGAACTGCATTGCAGAGGTCCTTGTGGATCTCGTCACCACTGTGACCGCCGGTTCCCCCTGTAATGCTCACATCAAAGGCTATAACACCATGCAAAGGAACGGTCCTGGTACGGTATGTAAATTGGGCCGTTGTGTCAATTCCGCCGGCGCAGCCAATAAAGACTTCTCCCTCATCTTCCGAGTCCAGGTTCAATAGGATAGTTCCCTTTATAAAACCGGGTGCTACAGCGCGCGCCCCGTCCAGGCCTGTTTCTTCTGAAACCGTGAAAAGACACTCCAGCGGTCCGTGCTCCAGGGAATCATTATCCAGTACTGCAAGGGAGGCAGCAACCCCTATGCCATCATCGGCCCCGAGGGTGGTACCCCTGGCCCTGAGCCAGCCATCCTCAATGTAACACTGTATGGCGTCTTTGGAAAAATCAAAAACGGTATCGGCATTTTTTTCGCAAACCATATCGGTATGGCTTTGTAAAATCACGCAGGGGCTGTTTTCTTTACCGGCCGAGGCAGCCTTCCGGATTACAACGTTGCCTGCCTTGTCTTTCTGGTATTCCAGTTTGCGTTCTTTGGCAAATTGTTCCAGATAGCGGGTCATGCCCGATTCGTTGCCGCTTTCGCGGGGAATCCTGCAGATTTCAAAAAAAAAGTTAAATAGGGAAGTGGGTTCCGGATTGTTCATTATGATGGGGTTTAACCGTTCTTGAGACGTTTCTCAATGTCGGTCACGTATTGGCGGAACATACGGTCAGTATCCATCAGGTTGCACACAGTATTGCATGAGTGCAGTACGGTTGCATGGTCCTTTCCGCCTATCATGGATCCGATGGAAGACAGGGAATTCTTTGTCAAATTCCGGCTCAGATACATGGCAATTTGCCGGGCCTGACATATTTCCCGTTTTCTTGTCTTTGACAGGAGAACATCCTGGGTAATGCCAAAATAAGTGCATACCGTCTTCTGAATATCCTGCACAGATACTTCTCTGGGTGTGGTATTGACCAGCCTGTCAATTATGCCCTGGGCAAGCTTAAGGGTAACGGGCTGCTTGTTGAAGGTTGACTGGGCTAGCAATGACCAGAATGTGCCTTCAATTTCACGGATATTTGTAGTCAACTGGCTGGCAATAAACTCAAGAACTTCCCGCGGAACTTCCACGCCCTCGTTGTAACATTTCTTTTCCAGGATGGCCAGCCGTGTGGCGTAGTCGGGACTTTGCAATTCGGCGGAGAGTCCCCATTTGAATCTTGACAACAACCTGTCGTCCAAGTCCTTAAGATCTACGGGTGCTTTATCGCTTGTCAGAATAAGTTGCTTTCCAGACTGATGTAAATGATTGAAAATGTTGAAATAGGCATTCTGTGTTCCCGGTTTACCGGCAAAATCCTGTACATCATCAATGATCAGCACATCAATCATTTGATAAAAGTGCATGAAGTCGGTGAGCTTGTTTTTAACATTGGCTGCGTCCATGAACTGGATCTGGAAAAGATTGGCCGAGACGTACAAGACGATTTTTTCGGGCATCAGTTTCTTTATTTCAATCCCGATGGCTTGTCCCAGGTGGGTTTTCCCCAGGCCGGAACCTCCGTAAACAAACAACGGATTGAAAGGCCCTCCCGGTTTTTCAGCAATGCTCAGGCCGGCTGTACGGGCAAGGCGGTTGCAAGGTCCTTCCACAAAATTATCAAACGAATAGGCGGCATTCAGCTGAGGATCAATCTTTAGCTGGCGTATACCCGGGATAACGTAGGGACTGGCTATTTCATCCCTGTTTATCCTTGAAAAGGGTATTGTTTTGTTCTGGAATTGTGCCTGCCCCTGCTGCGGTAGGGGCATTCCCTTGCTGTGAGAGTCCACCTTGACACAGTATTCAAGCTTTGCTGTGCTTCCCAGTTCTTTTCTGAGTGAATGACCCAGCAGGTCTATGAAATGTTCTTCTATATATTCCCTAAAAAAATGAGAGGGGACCTCTATGGTTAGAACATTGCTTTTAAGTTTCAATGGCACGATAGGTTCAAACCAGGTACTGAAACTAGAAGGTTGAATATTATCCTTAATGATATTCAGACAATTATTCCATACAATTTTGTGAGGAGACGGAACCATATTTTGATCAGGGGGTTTTGTTGTACAAAAATGGTTGAAAAAAACGGTAAAAAAAAATGAAAAACGCTTGGATTTTAAAAAAAAACAATAACGTTCTAAGAATCAACAAGAAAAAATCATAAATTTTAACACACAGATAATCAGGTGTTTAGAAAACGGCAATTTTCGCTTTCTGTTGACACATCACAATTTGAGACAAAAATAAAATGTTTAAAAAACGGTTATTCTAAGGTATTTTTTTGGATTTTCACTAATCAGACGGATCAGTGAATCTGCCCTTGAGATAACATCGGTTACCGTATGATACAGTCCGGGATCGGAGCCCAGCAGGGACAAAGTGCCCTCCGGATCGCTCAGGTTATCGAGTAACTGACGAAGGCCATCCACAGTACCTGCAAGATCTGCATCCTTTAATCCCGAAGAAATATCCTCAAAGTTATCCAGTGTGGCCCCCAGATCACCCATCGCCCTGTTCAGGCCCGTGGCCAGGGTGTCAACACCCAGAAATATCCTGTCTATGCCTGCGGCATTCAGATCCAGGGTTTCTGTCAGGGTGTTGATATGCCCCAGTGTTGTGTTCAGGCGGGCAAGGCTTTGCCTGATATTATCCCGGTTCGTGCTGTCCAGGATATCGTTAAGCTGCAGAACGGTCTGGTTCAGGTTGGCTGTTAGAAGCGAAATATCGTCTTTGAGTGATACGATCTCTGTTGTAAGCATACTTATTAGGTCACGTTCAACAGATACTCCCAATGTATCGCCCGGCTTCTGCCAGCCGGGGGAATCACCCAGAAGAAGCTGTACAGCTTTGCCTCCCAAAATATCTGCACTGTAGATCTGGGCTACTGTCCCCATTGGTAATCGGAAATCCTTTTTCAACCTGATTGTCACTACCATTTGCTGCTTTTCCTGGTCAAAGTCTATCCTGTCAATTGTTCCGGCTGTAAGTCCCAGGACAGAAACAGGACTGGTAGGAGCCAGACCGGCTACATTAGGATATATGGCGTAGTATGTAGTGGTTCCACGGAACAGGTCGTTACCTTTAAGGAACTGTATGACAAAATATAAGGCAACAAGAACTATCAGGGAAAAAAAACCCAGCTTCAACTCACGGGAGAACTTTCTGTCTTTCATTATGATTTAGTTAACAGGGACCAATTGACCATCTTTGACGGCAATAACAAAGGCATCAGGAAAATGACCGGATCGCAGTTTAATGCAATACTCCTGGGCTTCCTCAAAACTTTTGAAATCACCCAGAGTATATTTATACTTGTAAATTTGCCCTGGACACAGGATATATTGGATTTGAGGATAGGAACTGAAGACGTTTTCCGAGGCAGAGAGCTTTTCCATAGAAGCCATTACCTGGACCCGGTAAAGTTTTTCAGCCTGCACTTCCCCAATATTATTATTCAGGGTGTTTTTCCCGTTTTCGGCATAGGTCTCCATATATTTTTCAAATCCGAAAAAGAGTTGCCGGGCAAGGTTTCTGCGGCCTTCATCTGAGTTAAAGACCTTTCTGTCTGTGCTGCTATTTAAGAAACCCAGCTCCACAAGTACAGCAGGCATAGAACAGTAGGCCAGAACAACAAAGCCGCCCTCTTTCATGCCCCTGTCTTTTTCAACCCCCCTCAAGGGACCCTGCCTTAGGGATTGCTGAATACATGTGCCCAGGATCCTGGATTGCCTCATGATGGCATCTTTCTGAAAGTTGAAGACGATCATCGATTGGGGGTTGTTGGGGTCAAATCCCTCATACTTGGTTTTATAATCTTCTTCAAACCTGATCACTTCATTTTCTTTCAACACCACATCGTAGCTGTCATCGTTTCTTCGACTCCTGTCCCCGCCAAACACCCAGGTTTCCGGACCCAGTGCCACCGATGTATTTCTTCTGGTAGAATTCACATGAATCGAGATGAAAAGATCTGCATGTTGTTCCGTGGCCAAAGTTCCCCTTTTATCCAGGTCTACGGCAACATCCTTATTACGGGAGTAAATGACCTCTATGTCGGGATAATTCTTATTAATTTCCTGGCCCAGGTATCTGGCAACAGACAGGTTGATGTCTTTTTCCCTGAGTTTCCTGTCCGGGCTCAAAGCCCCCGGATCATGACCTCCGTGGCCAGGATCTATCACAATTTTACGGATAAAAGGCCCTGAAACGTTCTGGCTCATGATGGCATACGAATTGCAAATAGTGAAAATGACAACCAGCACAGGAATCAGTTTTTTCATATATATTTGCAACTTATGTCTGCTGAAGACAAAGATAATAAAAGTATTTTGCATACGATATGTTGTCTGGTGTTCCTTTTCCTGGGAACATCAATCCTACACTCGCAGCAGAAGCGGATTCCTGAAAATGCGATTGCTCCGGTAAGTGAGTTGTACAAAAAAAACCTCTATACACCGGTAACCTCAAGACCAGAACAAACACCCTTGGCTCTTATGTGGAAGGCCTTTAGCCGGTATACCGGACTGGAACAGGCGGCAGTAGGTTTGTCTGTTGCAGATCTGGACAGTCTTGCCCGCATGGACAGTATCCGTGCACACACACAACTGGAAGCCCCGGCTTTTTCTACTGCCCGGGATTCCATAGTGGAAGATTTCCGGGACGGAAAAACCATGCTGTATTATTATGGAGATGTCAAGGTCACATACGATAATATGGAGATCACGGCCCAATACATGGAATACAATGCAGATACCAGGACTGTTTTTGCTACCGGGGTGATAGACTCAACCGGTGTCATGCAGGGAAAACCTGTGATGAAAGAGGGGAGCAACAACTACGAGATGGAATCATTGTTTTACAATTTCACTTCTCGCAAGGCCCGCATCAACAACATGGTAACACAGGACGAGCAAGGATTCCTTCATGGGACGAGACTTAAAAAGATGCCCGACAACTCCGTAAACATAAAGGGAGGAAAATACACAACCTGCGATGCGGAGGAACCCCATTTTTACCTGAACATGACCAATGCAAAAATTACAGCCGATGAAGACGGGAATGTGGGCCAGACCATTTTCGGGCCTTCCTATGTGGTGATCGAAGATGTGCCTACTCCCATAGTCGTTCCTTTTGGTTTTGTTCCCAAACGCCCGGAACGCTCCGGGGGCCTGCTCATCCCTTCTTATGGTGAAGAGGTCGCGCGTGGTTTTTTTCTAAGGGATCTGGGCTATTATTTTGTGTTTGGGGATTACCTTGATT